>OIYP01000015.1_pt1 | contig 147027 bp, 123 predicted proteins | sample 1588261 | NCBI WGS metagenome assembly OIYP01 (sample SAMN03283293) | human gut metagenome | biome: human-associated habitat; material: feces | host: Homo sapiens | place: Peru | collected 2012 | reverse complement strand
CCCTTTCAATAAAATTATGTATTGATTCCTTTCCATACAAACTTAGCATAACATTTGCAACTGTATGTTCTCCTTTAACACGTCCACTACCATTTGGTTTAATAGCCGCAACAACAATATTACCTTGCCTATCCTTCACATTCGTCACAAGAACTACATCCGCATTATTTTTATTCATATTTGACTTTATAATCATCGCCGGTGTCTCCAACTGTTTTTGTACTTTCTCAAACAGTTCTTTCCCCAATCCATGATAATTTCTCTTTTGTCTAAATCGTTTTTCTTTTTTTGCTTCTTCCTGCATCTTTATCGTTGAATATACATGCTGGTTCGTCATAATCATTGGAAGGTCATTCCAGCCTAATTCTTTTAATGCTTTCGCTGTCTCTCCCAAATATACATGGGTATACTCAGCCGGTGTTGTGTTATTAAGCACATCATCAATCTGTTTATCCAAATCAACACTAATCGAATAACGAATGTCCTTGTTTTCTCCAGCCTCAACTTCTCCATTATTTTCCTGCATACCATTGTTGACATTTTGTAATTTATTGGATATACTAATATCACTAGAAGATGAATGTGCAGACCCTTTATAATAAGAGTGGGTACTTGTACTTGACCCTTGGCTCGCATTTATCTTCTTTATTTTAATTTGTGAATGCAAAACTAGTATCTTTTTCTATGATAAATTACTCTTTTCCAATACACCAAAAGTAATTTCTGTTGTAATTTATATTACTGCTTCATAATTAACTCCCTTGGATATAATGTTCTTGACAACTTTTATATATTATGCTAGGTTGTTATTATAATCTTGATGAAGTAAGTCCCCATGGGATTGGCTCATGGGCATTACTGCTTCATCAAGATTTATTTTATAATTAGATATGCTATTTGACATTTCCTCAAATTTCAAATAATATATTCATAAGAGATGATTTGTTGCTAGGGTAGCTCACTTCGTGGGTCTTGGTCTTGAACAACATATCATCTCTTTTAATATTGCTACCTACCTTTGTTTCAATTTGGGATTTCTGAAACTTATTTTAGAATCACTGAATTCTGCGTCTTTTGAACTATTATCGATTTACCTCTGAGTTTCCTTTCTTGCTCTTCTTTGACAACTTTTCTGACAACTACTCATCTAAAAACCATTCTGACAACTAGTTGACAACTACTAAACTAACGTAGAATAACACAAAATAAAAAACCGTGCAATCGCCGATTTTTCAGTAATTGTACGGTTTTATATGTAGTGAGGCATCGGGGACTCGAACCCCGGACAACTTGATTAAAAGTCAAGTGCTCTACCACCTGAGCTAATGGCCCATAATAACTGGGCTAACCAGATTCGAACTGGTGAATGCAGGAGTCAAAGTCCTGTGCCTTACCGCTTGGCGATAGCCCAATGATAAGAAAAAAGGTGGATACAGGGATTCGAACCCTGGGCCTCCAGAGCCACAATCTGGCGCGCTAACCAACTGCGCTATACCCACCATTTATCACTTGGAGATTGCACTCCTAATGTGCCCGAAGGGATTCGAACCCCCGACCCACGGCTTAGAAGGCCGTTGCTCTATCCAGCTGAGCTACGGACACACGAAGCGGGTGATGGGAATCGAACCCACGTATCCAGCTTGGAAGGCTGGTGTTCTACCATTGAACTACACCCGCGTAATGTAAAAATACGCTCGAATATTTAATTGAGGATCGGGGTGACAGGATTCGAACCTGCGACCTCCTGGTCCCAAACCAGGCGCTCTAGCCAAGCTGAGCCACACCCCGATATGCTGTTTTGTCGTTTCGTTTTTGTTGCCTCACCGAAGCGACTCCGATATAATATCACCCTATCTCACACTTGTCAACACTTTTTTACATTTTTTTGAAATTAATTTTTCAAATACGCTGCATCCCGCGTTTTTACAGCATTTCCGCTGATTTAAAAAACGATTTTACTGACTTCAGAAAAAAAGGAATGCTCAAAACATAATAATTTCAAGCATTCCTTTTAGTGGACTAGACGGGAGTCGAACCCGTGTCCGAAATACAATTCCCTGTCCTTCTACGAGTGTAGTTTATTGTTTAACATTCCCTCTGCCACACGATAACAAACAACCTTGTGGTTTCAGTAGCTTCATGATACGCCCGATGGCTCAAAGCTTTGCCAACGTCGTTTCTCACATAGTCGAAGCCTGGGTCCTAAAGTGTGAGTGCTCTAGGTCAGACTGCTGCCATTAGGCAGCGTATGCTAAATTATCTTCAGCGTTTAATTTTAATTTGGCCATTTAACGCATCGCCATACGACTCGCTTCTCCAGCTTCATGTACCCCGTCGAAACCTTTACTAGCCCATATTCAATTTTTTGCGGGTACATGCAGCTACGCTGCATGGTCTCCGCTTCGCTTCGGTCCGCCCAAAGCCAAGGTCCACCGGACCTTGTGGGCCCCGTTGAAACCTTTACTAGCCCATATTCATTTTTTAACCAAGATTTCTGATTTTGAAATCTCTCTGCGCCTCTCGCTTTTGATCCTTCTTGGCTATGTCTGCTCTCTTATCGTAGAGCTTCTTACCTTTGGCAAGTGCTATTTCTACCTTGACCAGACTTCCCTTAAAGTATACCTCAACCGGCACAATTGTGAAACCCTTTTCCTTCATCTTTGATGAAAGCTTCTCGATTTCCTTCTTGTGGAGTAAAAGCTTTTTAGGTCTGAGTGGATCCTTGTTGAAGATATTCCCCTTCTCATACGGTGTGATATGCATGCCATACAGGATAATCTCACCGTTTTCGATACGGATAAAAGACTCCTTTATACTGCCCTTTCCCATGCGAAGCGACTTCACCTCAGTTCCTGCAAGTGAAATACCGGCTTCGTATTTCTCAAGCAAAAAGTAATCGTGATAGACCTTTTTGTTGTTGGCTATTAATTTCTTTGATTCCTTAGCCATGTCGGTATCTCCTTTCCTCAAACTGCTTTACAATACTAACACATTTTTTTACAATTGCCAATATCTAAAAGGCAAATTATTGTGAACCGCTGGTTCACATGTCTTTTTATTTACACTATATAATATATTATGACATATTTTTCAATAAATCTTTAGCACAACAAACGACAAATAATAAATAATCAGATAACAGCAAATAATAATAGACAATCAAATAAGCATTTTTAAAGCAGAAAAATTTTTGCCATTATTGTTATATTATTCTGCTAATTTAAAATCAATTGTACGCATAATTTTGTCAGTGCTGTCCACAACTACCTTAATTTTTTGTCCAAGCTTATATCTATTATTTGTGGCTGAACCGACCAGTTCATAGGTATCCTCGTAAAATTCATAGAAATCATCTGTCAGGTCTGTCACGCGCACCAGTCCCTCAACTGTATTTGGAAGCTCCACAAAAAAGCCCCACTCCGTGACACCTGATATAACACCTTCAAAGCTTTCACCAATATGATTTGACATGTACTCACATTTTTTAAGCTTGACTGTTTCACGCTCTGCCTCTTCTGCACGGCGTTCGGTCTCACTTGCCTGCTTTGCAACAGCATCTAGTATAGACTCGTAGTGCTCCCTGCGGTTATCATTCATTCTGCCTCTGATATTTTCCTTGATGATACGGTGTATCTGCAAATCAGGATATCTGCGGATCGGTGATGTGAAATGACAATAATAGTTTGCTGCCAGTCCAAAATGCCCGGTACATGCTGTTGTATATCGCGCCTGCTTCATAGAGCGTAATGTCAGCCTGCTTATCAGGGATTCCTCGTCTGTGCCGTCTACCTTCATCAAAAGCTTCTGAAGCTCCTTTGGGTGTACCTCATCAGCGCCAATATGAAGCGTATAGCCAAAATTATTGATAAATGTGGACAGCTTTGCGATTTTTTCCGAGTCCGGCTTGTCGTGTGTCCTGTATACAAAGGGTATTTCCTGCCAGAAATAATCTTCCGCCACAGTTTCATTTGCTATAAGCATGAAATCCTCTATGAGCTTTGTTGCCACATTTCTGTCATACGGCTTTATATCTATCGGATGACCTGCTTCGTCGAGCACAACCTTAGTCTCCGGAAAATCAAAGTCAATAGAGCCTCGTTTCATTCTCTTTTTGCGAAGAATTGCTGCAAGCTCTGCCATTTTTTCAAACATAGGCACAAGCTCCTTATATTCTTCAATCACAGCGGCATCCTTATCTGCCAGAATCTTTTTTACATTTGTGTATGTCATCCTGCGGTTTGTCTTTATGACAGTCTCCGCTATCTTATGGTCGATGACCTCACCCTTTTTATTTATCGTCATAATACATGAAAGAGCGAGCCTGTCACATCCCTCATTCAAGGAGCAGATGCCATTTGAAAGCTCTCTCGGAAGCATCGGAATCACACGGTCCACAAGATAAACCGATGTACCTCTCTTAAGTGCCTCCACATCAAGCGCACTGTGCTCCTGCACATAGTTCGACACATCCGCTATGTGTACTCCAAGCACATAGTTTTCTCCGTCCATGCACAAAGACACGGCATCGTCCAGATCCTTTGCATCCTCTCCGTCTATCGTGACCATCATCCAGTCTCGCAAATCCATCCTGCCTGCCATATCCGCAGATGTCACATCCTTTGCCACATTCTGCACCTGATGCATGATTTTCTCCGAAAAATCCACCGGCAAATCATAAGCCCTTACTATAGAAAGAATATCTGTACCCGGATCATCTATATGTCCGATGATTTCAACCACCTTACCCTCCGGCTTTTTACCCTTTTTCCCATAGCTTGTTATTTCAACTACAACCTTGTGCCCCGACATAGCACCCTTTGAGCGCTCCTTTGGTATAAAAATATCCGTACCAAACCTGGTATTGTCGGGCACTGCAAAGCCAAAATTATCACTTGCCTCATAGGTAGCGACTATCTGCTTCATGCCACGCTCAATGATTGAAACAACCTTTCCCTCCTTGCGGCGTCCTGTTGTGACAGGCGAGATTGTAATCTCGACAGTGTCCATATGCATCGCACCATTTACATACTCAGCTGGGATAAAAATATCATCATGCTCTCCCTCCACAGTAACAAAGCCAAAGCCCCTTTGATGAGCTGTGAATACGCCGACTGTCTTTTTAATTTCCGACTTTGAATATTTGCCTCGCTTTGAGAGTGTTATCCTTCCCTCTGCCTGCAAATCCAAAAGGATCTGCTCAAGCTGCGGTCTGTCCTCCTTTTTCACTCCAAGTACTATGCACAGCTCCTTGATTTTCATTGGAACATACATGTCATCGCACATGAATTCATAGACCATCTTTTTTCGTGTTTCATATTTATCTATATTGCTCATTATCTCTCCTTTTTTCATCATATGGATGTTAATGCGATAAAAAAGACTGCCGATTTCTCGACAGTCTAAGTATTTACCATATTCCCATATTTAAGACAATTGATATAATAAAGAAAAGAACAACACATACAATTGTTGCTTTAACCAGACGTCCTTCCTTTGAACGTCCCTTGTTCTTGCCCCAATATGTATCAGCAACTCCGGCGATAGTGCCAAGTCCTGCTGACTTACCCTCCTGGAAAAGAATAACTATAGTAATTACTAAACTGACGATTATAAATAATACCGATAAAACAATTTTTAAAGTTGCCACGATAAGACCTCCTAAGCTAAATTCTAAATAACAGAACTAATATACTACATTTTTATTGTACAGTCAAGCGTTTTATACTGTATAACTATTTTTCGCTCTCTTCTTTTGACGATTTGAACCATTTTTTAATATTATACATTTTTCCATTTTATTTTACAAGAAAATACATTATAATATTAATATATGATTTTAAAAAAAGAAACATCTTTATATCAGGAGATTTTTATGAAGTGCATGCTGTATAAAAAAGCACTTCCACTCATATTATTATCATGCCTTTTGCTTGGTGCATGTGGTAATTCAAAAAATGACGATGTGTCAAAGGAGCCGGTGTCCAGCCATTCCACTGAAAAAGGCACATGGGACTCTGCTCCGAAGGTGCTTACTCCGACTGCCGACGGCACACAAACCTATACATGTGATGTGGCTACTATCGACGCTTCAAACAGCAGCAGCGGCTATATCATAGTTGATTATCACGGTTCTAATCAAAAGGTCAAGCTTCAGATAACCGGGCCCGACAATGTCACGTACACCTTTGATCTGCATGGAGGAAATGAAGTGTTTCCTCTTGTCGCTTCAAGTGGCTCGTATACTGTAACCGTTTTTGAAAATGTTGAGGGGACACAATATGCCACCGTGCTGTCGCAGGTGATTTCTGTCTCCATCACTGATGAATTCGGACCGTATCTGTACCCTAACCAGTATGTAAATTTCACTGCCGATTCTTTGGCTGTGAAGGAGGGCAGCTCACTGGCGTACTACTGTAGCAGCGATACTGAGGTCGTGGAAAGTGTATACAATTATATCATTTCAAACTTCAAATACGACTATGACAAGGCTAAAAATGTCAAAAGCGGCTATCTGCCCGATGTGGACAAGGTCTTTACCGAAAATACCGGTATATGCTTTGATTATGCGGCAGTCATGGCCACTATGCTAAGGACTCAGGCTATTCCCACACGTTTAGAGGTAGGATACGCCGGTGAAGAATATCATGCCTGGATCAGTACTTATATAAAGGACAAGGGCTGGATAAACGGCATCATCGAGTTTGATGGTACCTCATGGAACATGCTGGATCCAACATTTGCATCTACCAGTGATTCACCAAAGAAGTTCATAGCTCAAAAGAGTGATTACATTACCAAATACGTCTATTAGGAGGACATAAATGTCTAGAAAATCCAAGATTTTAAGCAATGCAGAGCTTTCTGCCTTCTGTCAGCAGATTTCTCTTATCATAGCAGCCGGGCTGCCTACCTACTATGGTGTTTCCATACTATGTGATGAAGCACCTGATGAACAGACGCGCGATCTGCTCGAGCAGATATATAAGCCAATGGAGCTTGGCGCCACGCTTCACCGCGCAATTAAAGATACAGGATACTTTCCAAAATATATGATTAATATGATACAGCTGGGTGAGGAAACCGGTCGTCTTGAAGAGGTCCTAAGCTCTCTGTCAAAGTACTACGACCGCGAAGACGAAATAGCTTCCGGCATCAAAAGTGCCGTTGCCTATCCTCTCGTGCTTTCTGCCGTGATGATTGCCGTTATTGTCGTAATGATTGCCAAGGTTTTACCTGTATTCTCACAGATATATGCAGAGCTTGGAAGTGAGCTTACCGGTACCGCAGCCGTGCTCATGAAGCTCAGCGAATATATCAACAGGTATCTGCTTATCATTATAGCTGTCATGCTCCTTGCCGCACTGGTTCTTTTTATATTTTTTAAGACGCGTATCGGAAAAAAGCAGCTTATGAAAACTGCTCTTTCCATGTCAATCGCATCCAGCCGCTTTGCAAACTGCATGTTTTTAGCACTCTCAAGCGGGCTTGACACAGACCGTGGCCTGGATTTGGCACAGGCTCTTGTAAACAATCCTGTCCTGGATTCAAAAATAAACGCCTGCCGTAAAAATATATCAAATGGCGAGACGTTTTCGGAGGCATTGCTGCACTCAAATATTTTTTCAAAGATGTACTCAAGCTGGATTGCAATCGGCAGCAAAACCGGCTCCATGGACGAGGTCATGCAGCATATATGCATGTCCTGCGAGGATGACACAGATGCAAGGCTGTCACGATTCATATCAGTGATTGAGCCTGCCATGGTTATCCTGCTTTGTATATTCATTGGCTTCATACTTGTATCATTTTTACTCCCACTGCTTGGAATTATCTCAAGCATAGGATAGCTTACGGAGGCACAGTATGCTGTTTTTTGTTCAGAAAAAAAAGTCAACCCTATGGAAATTCATACCACTTATGCTTTTGATCGCATGTACCGTTTTGTTTGGTGTTTTCTCTTCAAAGCTGTCAGATAACAATACCAGAAGAAGCAAGAGCACGCTGGAACGTGCACTCACAAGAAGCATTACACAATGCTATGCTCTTGAAGGAACATATCCTCCGGACATAGATTATCTCACAGACCACTATGGTCTCACCTATGATAGTGACTATTATTACATAGACTATCACTACATCGGCTCCAATCTGCGTCCCGATGTGACAATAATAGAGAGGAAATGACCCATGTTCAAGCTAAAATCCAGATCACATCAGGCTGACAGTTTTTTTGTGATGCTGCTGTTTTTTCTTTTTGCGCTGACCGCTTTTATCCTCGTGCTGATTGGCGTAAAGCAGTACAAAGCCACTGCCAATGTCATGAACTACAACTACGAGGTACGCACTGTCACATCTTATCTGCGCGAAAAGGTCAGACAGAATGATTCCGACGCAGCAATCAGTGTAGAGATAATAAATGGCACAAAGGCTCTGTGTCTGAAAAACACAATAAATGACATCGTGTACGATACTTTCATATACTACTATGCGGGTTCTCTAAGAGAGCTCTATGTGCAGGATGGCTGTTCATACAGTCTGGACAGCGGACAAAGGATTGTCGAAATCGGTGGGCTTGATATGACAGAAACCACCGACAAAATGATCACTGTAACTATCACCGATACATCAGGTGGCACTACCGATACCTACTGCTCCGTCAATTCCGACTAAGAATAGCCTGACAATAAATGCAGTAATATAATGCACATCGCCCTTAATATACCGGTCGATGCCATACAAACATACATACCACAAGGAATAAACAATGATTTCAACAAAGCTTAAACAATCGAAAAACAGAATATTCCTGCTTGAGATTACCATTAATCTGCTGCTCTTTTCGGCTCTTTTGATTGTGGGTCTGCTTTTCTTCATAAAGACTCACAAGCTGACAGAAGAAACTCAGGTGCTGCATGAGGCCGTTAATGCATGCAGCAATGCTGCAAGCGCATACGAACAGGAGCATGGTGATTTAAACGCCGTATCATCGCTCTTTGACGGCTCCATCTGTGCAGATGAAAAGCTATTCATTTATCTCGACAAAAGCTATCATCCATGTGATAAGGATGATGCCGCATACAAGATTATTGTAAGCAGGCTTGGGCAGGATGCCTACGGAGTACAAAAGGCTGACATAGAGTTTATAGCAGCGGACAGCCACTGTGTATACAGCATTACAGCGTGCAGCTATACAGCACTTTCCTCTGACGGAAGGAAGGTGAGTACCCCATGAAAAAAAGAAGAGAGTTTTCAAATTTCGGCTTTTCCACCATCCTGCTTACTTTTTCCATGATATGCATTGTCACGTTCTCGGCACTCGCCTTTGTCACAGCTAACTCTGACTATAAGCTGAGCAAACGCGTTGCTGACAATAACAGCTCGTATTACCGTGCATGTGAAAAGGTATGGGATGAGATATCACAGATTGATACCATTCTTGCAGCAGCCTACGAGAGCAGTCCTGATAAGGCAGCATACTATGAAGCCATAAAGGCAGCTCTATCAGACATCAATTCAGAGCAAAACAAAAATCTCGCTGAAAATGAAGCAAATGACAAGGTTACCGGTCTGACCTATACAATCACTCAGACTGTAAGCGATACACAGGCTCTCACTGTAGAGCTTGATATCAACTATCCGGTCCACAAGCAGGATGCTTTTTATAAAATTAAAAAATGGAAGCTCAATACTGACACAGCTTTCGAAGAAAATGATACACTAAACTTAATTGGAGGAAACTAAAATGGATGTTAAAAAGATATTAAAGGAAGCGACTGACAACGGAGCATCGGATATTTTCATAGTGGCCGGCCGCCCTCTCACATACAAATCAAAGGGAGTGATGGAGTGTCTCAATGAAATCAGAATGATCCCAAAAGAAACCTTTGAATTTGTCACATCAATCTATGCCCTTGCAGAGAGAGATATTTCAAAATTTGAGGAAACCGGAGATGATGATTTTTCCTTCGCCATACCGGGAGTATCACGTTACAGAGTAAGCACCTTCAAACAGCGTGGCTCTTACTCTGCTGTCATCCGCGTTATCTCATTCACACTGCCAAAGCCAAGTGATTTACATATTCCTGACTCTGTTATGGAGCTTGCAGAAACAAACAACGGCATGGTGCTTGTGACCGGCCCTGCCGGAAGCGGTAAATCCACCACCCTCGCATGCATTATCGATCAGATCAACCATGAGAAGGAGGAGCATATCATCACACTCGAGGATCCGCTTGAGTTCTTACATCGCCATGACAAATGTATTGTGTCACAGCGTGAAATCAACACGGATACCGAAAGCTACCTCACTGCGCTCCGCGCTGCACTCCGCCAGAGTCCTGACGTCATACTGCTTGGAGAAATGCGAGACTATGAGACCATCAATACAGCTGTCACAGCCGCCGAAACCGGTCATCTCATATTTTCATCACTTCACACGATCGGTGCCGCAAATACCATCGACCGAATAATTGATGCTTTCCCTGCTTCACAGCAGCACCAGATAGCCATCCAGCTTGCCTCTGTGCTGCAGGCTGTTGTCTGTCAGAAGCTTTTACCTGCAACAAACGGCGAGATGGTTCCTGCTTTCGAGATTATGGTACTCACGCCCGCAATAAGAAACCTGATCCGTGAGGGAAAGGTACACCAGATTGATGGTATCATCTACACCTCCGCCGCAGAAAATATGATTGCAATGGATACAAGTATATTCAATCTGTACAAGGCCGGTGTAATCAGCAAGCAGGTCGCAATCAGTGAAGCTACCAACCCTGAAATGATGACAAAAAGAATTAATTTGAACTAGCTTTGACTAAATCACCTTTGAGCGAAGTTTACAGCATCGTATCTGACTGCTATATAAAAATCCCCGGCATATAAACCTGTTTAACGGTCTATACGCCGGGGATTTTGTCTTAGATAAATATATAATATTATACGTTAATCTCTGCCTTTACTCCACTCTCGTCCTTATGTGCTTCAAGCACAGGATTAACTACATCACGCAGATATACCTCTACCTGGCGTGGTGCACGTCCCACATAAAGCTCAGGCTTAAGGTTCTTTTCGATATCAGCCTTTGTCAGTCCGAATGCAGGGTCTGCAGCTATTAAGTCTACGAGGTTATTCTCTTTTCCCTCTTCCTTTACTGTCTTTCCGGCCTGCATTGAGAGCTGTCTGATCTTCTCATGAAGCTCCTGACGATTTCCGCCGTTCTTTACAGCATCCATCATGATATTCTCTGTTGCCATAAATGGAATCTCTGCCATAAAATGCTTTTCAATAACCTTTGGATATACAACCAATCCATCTACCACGTTGAGACAGAGGTCAAGTATTCCGTCTATTGCAAGGAAGCCCTCAGGTATTGAAAGACGCTTGTTTGCTGAATCGTCAAGTGTTCTCTCAAACCACTGTGTAGCTGAGGTGATTGCAGGATTCATAACATCTGCAAGGACATATCTTGAAAGTGATGCAATTCTCTCACTTCTCATAGGATTTCTCTTGTATGCCATGGCTGATGAGCCTATCTGGTTCTTCTCAAATGGCTCCTCTACTTCCTTAAGATGCTGGAGCAGTCTGATATCGTTTGACATCTTTGTAGCTGATGCAGCAATGCCTGCGAGTACATTTACCACTCTTGTATCTACCTTACGCGAATATGTCTGGCCTGACACCGGATAACAATCCTTAAAGCCCATCTTCTTTGCAATCATCGGATCAATTTTGTCTATTGTCTCATTGTCTCCATTGAAGAGCTCAAGGAAGCTGGCCTGTGTTCCTGTGGTACCCTTTGAGCCAAGGAGCTTTAATGTGCTCTGCACATACTCTAAATCCTCGAGATCAAGCATAAACTCGTTGAGCCAGAGTGTGGCACGCTTTCCGACTGTTGTAGGCTGTGCCGGCTGGAAATGTGTAAATGCAAGTGTTGGCTGGTTTTTATACTTATCAGCAAAGTTTGCAAGCTCAGCAATAACACTTATAAGCTTTTTGTGAACGAGCTTTAATGCTTCATTCATGATGATGATGTCTGTATTGTCACCAACATAGCATGAGGTTGCTCCAAGATGGATGATTCCCGCAGCCTTAGGACACTGCTGTCCATATGCATAGACATGGCTCATTACATCGTGACGCACAAGCTTCTCACGCTCCTTTGCCACATCATAATTGATATCGTCCACATGTGCCTTTAATTCATCAATCTGCTCCTGTGTGATAACCGGCTTGCCATCCTGTGAAAGTCCAAGCTCCATCTCTGTCTCTGCAAGAGCAATCCAGAGCTTTCTCCAAGTGGTGAATTTCATATCCTGTGAAAAAATATACTGCATCTCTTTGCTGGCATAGCGCTCAGAAAGAGGACTTGTGTATCTGTCTGTACTCATAATCTCTCCTTTATTAGCGATTAAGCATTTTTATCTCGAGGTCGATTTCTTTATCAAAATACTCGCCTCTGATATCATCCTTCGGTGGCTCCATCGGATACTTTCCTGTGAAGCAGCCCATGCAGATTGGCAGTCCCTCTACCATCTCATCAAGTCTGTCAAGTCCAAGGTAGCCCAAAGAATCCGCACCTATAATCTGTCTGATATCCTCAATAGTCCTGTTGTAAGCGATAAGCTGCTCTCTTGCAGGAATATCTGTACCGAAATAGCAAGGCCATAAGAATGGCGGTGAACTGATGCGCACATGTACCTCTGTTGCACCAGCATCTCTTAACATACGCACAATCCTGTCTGAGGTTGTTCCCCTGACAATTGAATCGTCGATCATGACAACTCTCTTGCCCTTTACAGCCTCCTTTAATACATTGAGCTTTATCTGCACGCTTGACTCACGGCTTGACTGCTTAGGCTTGATAAATGTCCTGCCGACATAGCCGTTCTTGACAAAGGCTGTGCCATACGGAATGCCTGACTCAAGTGAATAACCAAGAGCAGCGGCATTTCCCGACTCAGGAACACCTGTCACAATATCTGCATCAACCGGCGAATCCATGGCAAGGAACCTTCCTGCCTTGATACGGCTGCCATACACACTTACTCCGTCAATATGGCTGTCTGGTCTTGCAAAATAAATGTATTCAAACACGCATCTGGCCTGTTTTTCAGGTGCAAGTGCCATTGTCATATCTGACTCAATGCCCTTTTCAGGAGTGATGGTGATAACCTCTCCCGGCTTTACATCCCTGACAAACTCTGCGCCGATTGTATCAAGTGCACAGGTCTCTGATGTAACGATATAAGCATTGTCTCTCTTTCCGATGCAAAGAGGCTTGAAGCCAAACGGATCTCTGGCTGCTATAAGCTTTCTAGGGCTCTCAACCACAAGTGCGTAGGCTCCCTTAAGCTTCTGACATGCACGTCTGACTGCTTCCTCAGCTGTTTTTGAGTTGAGACGCTCTCTGGCGATATGATAAGCTATAACCTCAGAGTCGATTGTGGTCTGGAAAATAGCTCCTGTATACTCAAGCTCCTTGCGAAGTTCCTTTGCATTAATGAGGTTTCCGTTGTGTGCCATGGCAAGTGTGCCCTTGACATAGTTTAACACGAGCGGCTGTGCATTCTCACGTGTTGATGAGCCTGCTGTTGAATAGCGCACATGTCCCACTCCGATATCGCCCTTCATAGGCTCTAGGATATCAGGAGTAAATACCTCATTTACCAGACCCATACCCTTGTGTGTAGTCACCTTTCCCTTTGGTCCGCGTGTATCACTCACGGCAATACCACAGCTCTCCTGTCCTCTGTGCTGAAGCGCAAAAAGACCATAGTAGATAGTGGATGCTACATTTCCTCCGTCAAAATCATACATGCCGAACACACCACACTCCTCGTGAAGCTCATCAAATACACGGTTGTGCTCGTCTATATCAGAACACCTTTTTAATTCAGTGCCGGTATGACTTTTTGTATCTATACTAGTATTTATATACTGATTTATGTTATTGTCCTGGTTCATAATATCTCCGTTTATAATCGCGAAATAGTAACTATTCGAGCCACCTTGAATAGTTAAAATAATATATATTAGCGGCTGAATTTGCTTCCTGTAAGAAGCTCAAATGCCTCTTTATATTTCTCTACAGTCTTCACAACAACCTCATCAGGTAAAAGAAGGTCATTGTCCGGGTTTGCCTTGAGCCAGTCTCTTACATACTGCTTATCAAATGAAGGCTGTCCCTGTCCCGGCTTATATCCATCGAGTGGCCAGAAGCGTGAGCTGTCAGGTGTGAGCATCTCATCGGCAAGTACAACCTCTCCCTGCTCATTTAAGCCAAACTCAAACTTGGTATCTGCGATGATGATACCCTTTGTAAGAGCGTACTCTGCACATTTCTTGTAGAGAGCAATTGTGTAATCGCGAATCTTCTCTGCGTACTCTCTGCCCTTCTCTGGATAAATCTTCTCTAATACTTCGACTGATTTCTCAAAAGAAATATTCTCATCATGATCTCCAAGATCAGCCTTGGTAGATGGTGTATAGATAGGCTCAGGGAGCTTATCAGACTCAACAAGTCCCTCAGGAAGCTTGATTCCACAGACTGTACCATTCTCCTGGTAGCTTGCCCAGCCGCTTCCTGTGATGTATCCACGAACTATACACTCGATTGGAAGCATCTCAAGCTTCTTGCAGAGCATGCTGTTTCCATTGAATCTGTCCTGACCGAAGAACTCCGGCATATCCTTTGCATCTACTGAAATCATATGGTTAGGAACAACATCCTTTGTGAATTCAAACCAGAACTTAGACATCTGTGTGAGGATGGCTCCCTTGTCTGTAATCTTATTCTTTAAAATATGGTCAAAAGCGGAAATACGATCTGTTGCGACCATAATAAGGCTGTCCCCGTTATCATATACTTCTCTTACTTTTCCTTCTTTAAATGGTTTAAATTCCTGCATGATTGTCCTCCATCTTATGCGTAATTTTATTTAGCAAATCAAATGCTACGTTTAAATTATATACCAGCTCATTTTGTAAAGTCAACGTATATTATAAGTTTTTTTAAATAATTTTATATCACTTATTAGTTATTCTTATATTTATTATTATATCTTTAATATATCAAAACAAAAGCTCCGGTTCAAACCCTTTGTCTGCGCCGGAGCCTATATAATACAGATTTTATTTAACTATAAGTGACTTTCCTGTCATCTCTTTAGGCTGTGAAAGTCCCATAATCTCAAGCAGTGTTGGAGCGATATCTGCAAGACATCCACCCTCACGAAGCTTGTAAGAAGGGTCAGCGTTTACAAGAATGAAAGGAACAGGATTTGTTGTATGAGCTGTATGAGGCTTTCCTGTCTCATAATCAATCATCTTCTCTGCGTTTCCGTGGTCGGCACAGATGAATAATACTCCATCCACATCCTTGATTGCCTGCACTGCATCACCTACGAGTGAATCCACTCTCTCAACAGCCTTTACAGCAGCCGGGATCACACCTGTATGTCCAACCATGTCAGGGTTAGCAAAGTTGATGATAATAACGTCATACTTATCTGACTTGATAGCCTCAACAAGATCCACTCCAACCTCTGGAGCACTCATCTCAGGCTTTAAGTCATATGTTGCAACGTCCTTAGGACTGTTTACAAGAAGACGTGCCTCATCGATATTTGGCTCCTCTACTCCACCGTTAAAGAAGAACGTTACATGTGCATACTTCTCTGTCTCTGCGAGACGAAGCTGCTTCTTACCATTTGCTGCAAGATACTCACCAAATGTATTCTTGATTTCTTCCTTCTCAAAAGCGATAAGCTTGTTAGGAATTGACTCATCATAATCCTTGAAGCATACAAATGTTGTCTTAAGGAATGGACGCTCAAAGCCAGTAAACTTGTCATCACAGAATGCTCTTGTCATCTCACGGGCACGATCCGGACGGAAGTTAAAGAAGATAACAGAATCATTGTCCTTGACAACCGATACAGGTGTGCCATCCTCGTTTGTGATAACTGTAGGAAGCACGAACTCATCTGTAACGTCGTTTGCATATGACTCCTCCATAGCCTTTACAGGGCATGTAGCTTTTACGCCCTCGCCCTTAGTGAGTGAATCATAAGCCTTCTGCACACGATCCCAGTTGTTATCTCTGTCCATTGCATAGTAACGTCCTGAAAGAGATGCAATCTTTCCTACACCGATTTCCTTCATCTTGGCGAGAAGCTGCTCGATATAGTCCTTGCCTGATGCAGGAGGTGTATCACGTCCGTCAAGGAAGGCATGTACATATACTCTGTCAAAATTCTCCTTCTTGCAAAGCTCAAGAAGTCCGTAAAGATGCTCGATATGGCTGTGTACTCCTCCATCTGAGAGAAGTCCCCAAAGATGAAGATCCGAGTTATTCTTCTTGCAGTTTTCGATTGCAGAAAGTAATACCTTGTTCTTGAAGAAATCACCATCGGCAATTGCCTTTGTGATTCTTGTAAGATCCTGATATATGATACGGCCTGCGCCGATATTCATATGTCCTACCTCAGAGTTTCCCATCTGTCCGTCAGGAAGTCCAACTGCAAGACCTGAAGCTGCACCCTTTACAAAAGGACACTCTGCCATCAATTTATCCATAACAGGGGTATTTGCCATAGCGATGGCATTTCCCTCTTTGTGGTCACTTAAGCCGTAACCATCAAGTACCATTAATACTACCGGTTTCTTACTCATTTATATTTCCTCTATTATTTCATTAATATAATAAATGCCACTAAATGCAGCTAAGCTGGTGAATTTAGTGACATTTAGTTATTGTGATTGTCAAATCAAATATTAAATTATGATTTAATAATTACTTGTAGTTTACAATCTTTCCAAAATCAGCCTTGAGTGAAGCGCCACCAACTAATCCACCATCGATGTCAGGCTTTGCAAAAAGCTCTGCTGCGTTTCCTGCATTTACAGATCCGCCGTACTGGATACGAACTGAATCTGCTGTAGCCTGATCATAGATCTCAGCTACGCACTCACGGATTGCACCGCAAACCTCCTGAGCCTGGTCAGAAGTAGCTGTCTTTCCTGTTCCGATTGCCCAGATTGGCTCGTAAGCGATAACCATGTTTGCAACATCTGCTGCTGCAACACCTGCGAGGTCTGACTTAATCTGAAGTCTGATCCAGTCAAGTGTAACACCGCTCTCTCTCTGCTCAAGTGTCTCACCACAGCAAAGGATTGGTGTAAGTCCGGCCTCGATAGCCTTCTTAACCTTCTTGTTGAGGAGTGCATCATCCTCCTTGAAGTAATCTCTTCTCTCTGAATGTCCGATGATGACATACTTAACACCGGCATCAAGAAGCATCTCTGCTGAGATTTCTCCTGTGTAAGCACCCTTCTCCTCGAAGTACATGTTCTCTGCTCCAACAGCAACATTTGTACCCTTTAATGCCTCTACAACAGGTACGATGTCGATTGCAGGTACGCAGTAAACAACCTCAACATCATCTGAAACTACGAGTGGTTTTAACTCTTCTACTAATTTAACAGCCTGGCTTGGAGTCATGTTCATCTTCCAGTTGCCGGCTACAATTTTCTTTCTTGCCATTTTTATATCTCCTTGTAATTATATACAAATTTCAATCATCGCCTGCGGCTCAATTTCATTAAGTTGCTTTCGGCTTATTTATCATCAGCACAAGCTACGCCCGGAAGCTCCTTACCCTCAAGGAACTCAAGTGAAGCACCACCACCTGTTGAGATGTGGCTCATCTTGTCGCCAAGTCCCATCTGGTTAACTGCTGCTGCTGAATCTCCACCACCGATGATTGTGATAGCATCAGATTTAGCAAGTGCCTCTGCTACTGCAAGTGTACCTGCTGCAAGTGTTGGGTTCTCGAATACACCCATTGGTCCGTTCCATACAACTGTCTTAGCAGATGCAACAGCGTCAGCGAAAAGCTCACGTGTCTTAGGTCCGATATCACAACCCTCACGGTCTGCAGGCATCTTGTCATAATCATATGTCTCTGTCTCTACAGGAGCATCGATTGGATTAGGGAAATCCTTGATTGTAACTGCATCTACAGGAAGAAGGATCTTCTTTCCAAGCTTCTCTGCTTTTGCAAGCATCTCTTTACAGTAATCAATCTTTGTCTCATCAAGCATTGAGATACCGATCTCATAGCCCTGTGCCTTAAGGAATGTGTATGCCATTCCACCACCGATGATAAGAGTATCAGCCTTCTCAAGGAGGTTGTCGATAACATTGAGCTTATCAGCTACTTTAGCTCCACCAAGAATAGCTACGAATGGACGTACAGGATTCTCTACTGCCTTGCCAAGGAAGTCAATTTCCTTCTGCATAAGGTATCCAACAACATTCTCTCCACCCTTAGCTGTGATGAACTTTGTAACACCTGCTACAGAAGCATGTGCTCTGTGTGCAGAACCGAAAGCATCACATACGTATACGTCAGCAAGGTCAGCAAGCTCTTTTGCAAATGCATCTCCGGCTTCCTGTGGCTTTGTCTCCTCTTTGCCTCTGAAACGTGTATTCTGAAGAAGAACAACATCTCCCTCGTTCATCTCTGAAACAGCCTTTGTTGCTGCCTCGCCTGTTACGTTGTAATCAGCTACGAATGTAACCTTCTGTCCAAGCTTAGCCTCAAGAGCTGCAGCTACAGGAGCAAGTGACTCACCCTCGTTTGGTCCGTTTTTAACTTTTCCAAGGTGTGAGCAAAGGATAACCTTTCCACCGTCCTTGATTAATTTCTGGATTGTTGGAAGAGCTCCGTTGATACGGTTCTCATCTGTGATTTTTCCGTCCTTAAGTGGCACGTTGAAGTCACATCTAACGAGAACTCTCTTGCCTTTTACGTTGATATCATCAATTGATTTCTTGTTTAATGACATAATATGTCCTCCCTTATTTCAAGGCATAAGCCATGCGGCCACGCCATATTGTGCATATTAAAAAATATAATTTAATTCTACAATTCACGGATATTCATAAGAAATAGCCATGCTTTAAAAAAGAGGCGCGGTTCAATTAAGACCGCGCCTCTTGAGTAGTCTTGAGATATACTGTTCTTGTGGGTACAAGAATTAAGCTAACTCAGAGAAGTACTTGATTGTACGAACCATCTGAGATGTGTAGCTGTTCTCGTTATCATACCAAGAAACAACCTGTACCTCGTACTGATCATCAGAAACCTGGTTAACCATTGTCTGTGTTGCATCGAATAATGAACCAAATCTCATTCCAACGATATCTGAAGATACGATCTCATCCTCGTTGTAACCGAATGACTCGTTAGCTGCTGCCTTCATAGCTGCGTTGATATCCTCTTTTGTAACGCCAGCCTTCTTAACAACTGCTGTAAGGATTGTTGTAGATCCTGTTGGTGTAGGAACACGCTGTGCAGATCCGATTAACTTTCCGTTTAACTCTGGGATAACAAGACCGATTGCCTTAGCTGCTCCTGTTGAGTTAGGAACGATATTAACTGCTGCTGCACGTGAACGACGAAGGTCTCCCTTTCTCTGTGGTCCGTCAAGAGTCATCTGATCTCCTGTGTAAGCATGGATTGTTACCATGATACCAGACTGGATTGGAGCGTACTTGTTAAGTGCGTCTGCCATTGGTGCTAAGCAGTTTGTTGTACAAGAAGCTGCTGAGATAATTGTATCAGAAGCCTTAAGTGTCTCATGGTTTGTATTGTAAACGATTGTAGGAAGGTCGTTTCCTGCTGGTGCAGAGATAACTACCTTACGAGCTCCAGCATTGATATGAGCCTGAGCCTTCTCTTTTGATGTATAGAATCCAGAGCACTCAAGTACAACGTCAACCTTTAACTCTCCCCATGGGCAATTGTTTGCATCTGGGAATGCGTAGATTTTGATTTCCTTACCACAAACTGTGATAGAATCATCGCTTGCAGAAACCTCATCTGCATGCTCGTATTTACCCTGTGATGAATCATACTTTAATAAGTGTGCTAACATTTTTGGGCTTGTTAAGTCGTTGATAGCTACTACCTCGTATCCCTCAGCTCCAAACATCTGTCTGAAAGCAAGACGTCCGATACGACCAAATCCGTTGATTGCTACTCTTACTGCCATTTTAATTCCTCCTAGAATTGTAAAAAGTATTTTTAGGGACATGCCCTAAGATGTTTTTATTATAGCGAATAATTCTCAAAGGTTCAAGTACTTTATTTGTGTTTGTTAAAATTTTCACTAAATATTTTCATTTACATATATTTTTTATCATTCTTCACAATTTTTCTTTTTACATATTGCACTTTGTTCCAATGTCGGCTACACTTAACTAATTACTGCAATTCGCACTTTCCGGCAACCGGCAGCAGACAATTATAAATCACGCAACTTTTAGAGTTGTTTAAAACAACAATACATCAGTTTACGGAGGTATTTATATGTGGGATCAGCACATGCACTGCATGTTTTCGGGTGACAGCGATGCCGACCCGGTATTGATGATAAACTCAGCGATCAGTAAAGGGCTGGACGGCATCTGCTTTACAGACCATCTGGACTATGACTATAAAGAGGAGCCAGGACTTTTTGACCTTGATATAGCAGCATATGAAAAGCGCATCAAGCGGCTTGCGATGGTTCTTAAAGAAAAGGGCTGCCCGGTAAATATCCACTGGGGCATTGAAATAGGTTTACAGCCTCATATTACAGAAAAAAATAATGAGGTCACGAAAAAATATCCGTTTGACCTTGTGATAGGTTCAAGCCATGTGGTAAACGGCATCGACCCATACTATCCTGCTTTCTACAAGGGCAAGACTGAGCACGAAGCCTACACCGAATACTTTGAATCGATACTGGATAATCTGCACAGTGGTGCGGATTTTGATGTGTACGGTCACCTCGACTACGTGGTCAGATACGGTCCGGGCAAAAACAAATACTACTCATATGAAAAGTATGCCGACATAATTGATGCTATTTTAAAGGAGATTATCTCACAGGGAAAAGGCATCGAGCTCAATACCGCAGGCTTTAAATACGGACTTGGCCACCCAAATCCGACCGAGGCGGTGTTAAAGCGCTATCACGAGCTTGGCGGTGAAATTATCACAGTCGGTGCTGATGCCCACAAGCCTGAGCATGTGGCGTACGATTTTGACAGGGTTTCAGATATTCTCAAGGATGCCGGGTTTATGTACTATACAGTATTTGAAAACCGCGTTCCTTCTTTTATCAAATTATAACAATGTTTTAAGGACTTACGGTTATCATTTTATATAGCTATTCAGTCACCATATGCAGCCATAAAAGAAAAATATAGGAGCCACCTGATCTACATTTTACATCAAGTGGCTCCTAAAGCATTGGTTCCGTAAGCTTCACTGTATAACCTCCAAGTTCCGCTTTCGCTATATGAATTTTTTACGTTTTACATCATCTATGTAAACTCTTATGAGAGATTCTATCTTTCACTTTTAATCTACAAGAACTTTTTCAACGATATTATTTATTTGCTAATATATCTGTGCGATTACTGCTCTTCGGCTCGCCCTACAGATTTAAATATTCCGTTCAATCATCCTTATAGTACTTTGACTTAAATTATGTAATCCCCATTGGACTGTACCTCCTATGTTTTATTTTTTGTTCCTTTCGTATCTCTTTTTGTTGATTTAAGATTACACCAATTTTACCCATTTGTCAATATATTTTTTGATAATTTTTACTTTTATTTTAAATTGTCTGATATTTTATATACTTTTTGTATTGTTTACACATTTCTCACAATTCAATCGCATGATTAAAGGGGCAAAATATCTTTGCCCCTCATGTCGTAATTTATCATTTATCATTCTTCATTCTGTAATCAATACACCTGTTCAGGTAATCGACATAATCCGGATTCTTGCACATGCCCTTGCCTGCCACGTCGGAAATCTTTGCCACATCCATGCCGTTGCACTTGGTTGTCTTCATAACTATATTGAGCGCATCCTCATCAGTATCGTTGCTGATAAAGGTTCCGATACCGAATGCAACCTTTGCCTTATCCTTGAAATAATCATACAATGCCGTCGCACGCTCAAAGTCGAGGCTGTCGCTGAACAAAAGTGTCTTTGTCCTTGGATCGATTCCAAGACTGTTGTAGTGGGCTATCATCTTGTCTCCCCACTCGTACGGATCTCCGCTGTCATGGCGCACTCCCGAGAAAAGCGTCGCGTAAGTAAGCTGAAAATCACGCAGAAAGCAGTCTGTTGTTATGGTGTCAGTAAGTGCAATACCGTTTAATATACCATACTCCTTGACCCATGCATCGAGTGCGTACCAGTTTGAATATGCCGGATTATGCTTATGATTGCCCTGTCCGGTACACATAATCCACTCATGTGCCATGGTTCCTACCGGCTTTAAATTAAATTTCTTTGCCAGGTACACATTTGAAGTACCTATAAAGTGTGAATCCTCCGGCAGCTCAACCTCTGCGAGTGCCTTTATAGCCATCTCCTGTGCTTCGGCAGACAGACGGCGCCTTAGTCCAAATTCACTGAAATCGCTAAGTCTGTAGGTATCCTCCTCGAGTAAACGCACCTTTTCATCAAGCCTGCGCTTAAACTGCTTAAGAAGCACATCATAATCATATGCCATGCGGAAGTACACTTCATTTACAATAGCAAGCACCGGAATCTCGTACATCGAAGTGTTGAGCCACGTGCCTGCTGCATCTATTGCCAGTCCGCACGGTGCATCTGTTGTGATAGTAAACTCCTCATATCTCGGCTGCCAGAGTCTTAAAAAATCAACATATGTGCCCTTTATCCAGGTTATGTTATCAAGATATTCAAGCTCCTCCTCAGTAAAACGAAGCTGACAGAAGGCCTGCACCTGCTCCTTTATCTCCTCGACCATCTCACCTGTAAAATGCACGTCTTTATTCCGGCACTTGAAGGTCCATGTTGTTTTGTAGCTTGTGAACTGATGAAAAATCGTCTGTCCCATGCTGAATTTATACATGTCAGTCTCAAGGAGGCTGTTTATTATTTGTGGCAATCTCATTTGTTTTACTTCCTCTTTTCTTTTTCTTCCAAACCGTTTACTACCGGTAATTTTAGTCTTGATTTTACCACTGTGACTATCAAATATCAAGTAAACAAGGTTGTTTAATTTTAACCATTCAACACAGAAATATGCAGTACCTCATAATTCGTCAGAAAGCGCTAACCCCAAAATAAAAGCCCCATGAAAGCCACTATCCGTGACCTCCATGGGGGCTTAATTGATTATATTATAAAAATAATAATCTAATCAATATATGAATTATTGTAACTATTCAGTTATGAATTATTTAAAGTACTTCACTCCGCTCTCGAATATCTTCATATCCTGCTCACCATAGATATTGATTGCTACAGACTCGCCGCGGCGCTCTGAGTGAGCCATCTTGCCGAGGATTCTTCCGTCAGGAGATGTAATACCCTCGATAGACATGTATGAGCCGTTTACATTCCACTCCTCATCCATTGATACATTTCCGTCCAGATCAACATACTGTGTGGCAACCTGTCCGTTTGCAAAGAGCTTATCAAGCCACTCCTTTGGTGCTACGAAACGTCCCTCGCCGTGTGATGCCGGGTTGCAGTAGGTCTGACCAAGCTTTGCCTGTGCAAGCCATGGGCTCTTGTTTGAAACAACCTTTGTATAAACCATCTTTGAGATATGGCGGTTGATTGTATTGTATGTGAGTGTAGGTGACTGTGCATCCTGCTGTCTGATCTCTCCATATGGTACAAGTCCAAGCTTGATAAGTGCCTGGAAACCGTTACAGATACCAAGTGCAAGTCCGTCACGCTCATTGATGAGCTTTTCAACAGCCTCTGTCATCTTTGCATTTCTGAATGCTGTTGCAAAGAACTTAGCTGAACCCTCCGGCTCATCTCCTGCTGAGAATCCGCCAGGGAACATGATAATCTGCGATTTGTCGATTGCCTTTACAAACTCATCAACCGAATCACGGATATCCTCTGCTGTGAGGTTTTTAAATACCTTGACGATTGTGTCAGCACCGGCTCTTTCAAATGCCTTAGCACTATCGTACTCACAGTTTGTTCCAGGGAATACCGGAATAAATACTGTAGGCTTAGCCACTTTATTCTTGCATACATAGATATTCTTTGCATCGTAAAGACCGCTATTTACCTTGCTTGTATCGTCTGTTGCCTTTGTATGGAAAACACCCTCAAGCTTGGCTGTCCATACCTTGACAGCATCCTCAACAGGAAGCACCATATCGTCACACTCGATAGTCTGCTTGTCGTTTACATATCCGACTACAGAGGCTGCATCTGAAATACCTGCTGCATCAATAACCTCTCTGACCTTTGAAAGTGCATCAACAGGAACCTCTGCTACGATATTACCAAAGCCAGGTGCAAAGAGTGTATCGCTTGTCACCTCATCCTCGATTGTTACACCAAGCTTGTTACCAAATGCCATCTTGGATACTGCTGCTGCGAGTCCTTTTCCGTCAAGTGCATATGCTGAAACAATTGCGCCAGCCTGGATAAGATTTCTGATTGCTGTATAAAGTGTCATGACCTGATCGTATTTTGGAAGATCAAACTCATCCTTATCTATTGTAAAGAGAACAAGCTGGTTGCCTTCCTTCTTAAGCTCAGGTGTGATAATATCCTTTTCCTTTGCCACATCCACTGCAAATGATACGAGTGTTGGCGGTACATCAATGTCATTGAAGGTACCTGACATAGAATCCTTTCCACCGATTGAAGGAAGTCCGAAGCCAATCTGTGCATCATATGCTCCGAGGAGTGCTGCAAACGGCTGGCTCCAACGCTTTGGATCCTCGTTCATTCTGCGGAAGTACTCCTGATATGTCATACGGATTTTGCTGTAATCTCCGCCTGCTGCAACGATTCTTGAGATAGACTCAAGCACTGCATATATAGATCCGTGGTATGGGCTCCATGATGAAAGATATGGGTCGAAGCCGTAAGCCATCATTGTGACTGTATCGCATTTGCCCTTTAATACAGGAAGCTTTGCAACCATGGACTGTGTCTCTGTGAGCTGGTAACGTCCACCATATGGCATATAAACACTGCCTGCTCCGATAGAGCCGTCGAACATCTCAACAAGGCCCTTCTGTGAGCATACGTTAAGGTCATCAAGCTCTGCTTCCCAGGCTCCCTTCATATCTCCTGCCTCAACCATCTTTGCGACAGCAGGTGTGCTGATTTTGTCCAGATAGTTGTCGCTCTCACAAGGCATCTCAACCTCAACGTCTGTCTCCTGATGAGCTCCGTTTGTATCAAGGAATGCACGAGAGATATTTACTACCTCTTTGCCTCTCCACTCAAGCACAAGTCTTTTATCCTCTGTAACTACCGCAACCTCTGTTGCCTCGAGATTTTCCTCCTTTGCATATGCAAGGAACTGCTCAACATCGGAAGGTGCAACTACAACTGCCATACGCTCCTGTGACTCTGAGATAGCAATCTCTGTTCCGTCAAGACCTGCGTATTTCTTTGGCACCTTGTCGAGCTCTATGCGAAGTCCGTCAGCAAGCTCTCCGATAGCAACCGAAACTCCGCCGGCACCGAAATCGTTACATTTCTTGATGATATGGCTGACCTCTTCTCTTCTGAAAAGTCTCTGGAGCTTTCTCTCTGTAGGTGCATTACCCTTTTGTACCTCAGCTCCGCAGACTGATGTAGACTTTGTATTGTGTGCCTTTGATGAACCTGTAGCACCACCGATTCCGTCACGTCCTGTGCGTCCTCCGAGAAGAATAATCTTATCTCCCGGATCAGATGTAAGTCTCTGGACAGCACGTCTTGGAGCCGCACCCATAACCGCACCGATCTCCATACGCTTTGCAACGTAATTTGGATGGTAAACCTCCTTGACATAGCCTGTTGCAAGTCCGATCTGGTTTCCGTATGAGCTGTAGCCGTGAGCTGCCTCTCTGACAAGCTTCTTCTGTGGAAGCTTTCCTTCAATTGTCTGTGAAACCGGTACTGTAGGATCTGCTGCACCTGTTACACGCATTGCCTGATATACATATGTACGTCCTGAAAGAGGATCACGGATTGCTCCGCCAAGACATGTGGCAGCGCCACCGAAAGGCTCGATCTCTGTAGGATGGTTGTGTGTCTCGTTCTTGAAGTTCACAAGCCACTCCTCTGTCTTTCCATCCACCTCAACAGGTACCACGATAGAGCATGCGTTGATCTCATCAGACTCCTCCTGATCATCAAGCTTGCCCTCTGCCTTTAATCTCTTCATGGCAAGCAGTGCAAGATCCATCAGGCAGACAAATTTGTCATTTCTGTCCTTGTAGATATTTGAAAATGTATTGAGATAATCCTTGTAGGTATTTTCAATCGGTGTGCGGTAGAATCCATCGTCAAACTTGACATTCTTAAGCTCTGTAGAGAATGTAGTATGACGGCAGTGATCTGACCAGTATGTATCGAGCACACGGATTTCTGTCATTGAAGGATCACGCTTTTCCTCATTCCTAAAATAGTTCTGGATATGAAGGAAATCCTTAAATGTCATGGCAAGGTTCAATGATGAATAAAGCTCATTCAGCTTGTCCTCTGCCATATCCTTGAAACCATCAAATATGATGACATCAGCAGGATCCTCAAACTCCTGCACAAGTGTATCAGGCTTTTCCATGCCGATAGCACGCGAATCAACAGGGTTGATGCAGTGCTTCTTAATAGCTGCAAACTGCTCATCTGTGATATTTCCCTCAATCACATATGTGATAGCACTTCTGATGATTGGCTCCTCATTCTCATTGAGAAGCTTCACACACTGCTCAGCAGAGTCAGCTCTCTGGTCGAACTGTCCCGGTAAAAACTCTACTGTAAATACTTTTGCATCACCATAGTCAAATGTCTCCTCGTAGATATCATCTACAGGTGGCTCTGAGAAAACTGTATACAAGGCTTTCTTGTATGTCTCCTCTGATATATTTTCCACATCATATCTGATTAATACACGAACTGCTTCCACAGTTGTGATTCCCAGATAATGCTTGATTTCATGCTTTAATTCCTTTGCCTTTACCGCAAAGTCAGGTTTTTTCTCTACATATACACGACGTACGTTACTCATATGTTCTCCTTTCAATTCGAGAGTATGTAACCCATTATTCGTTACCGTCCGGCTTTTTGCACAATCGGACTTTTAAACTATGGTTGTAGTATAACACTTTAGTTATGATAAGTATAATTAATATATTTAATTTGTTTTATAAGTTGCGTTAATTATAGTTTTCTTATATAATAGTAGTCAGAAAATATATTGCCATTCACACCATAGCTTAAACAGCAATGATAAAAACAGATGCAAATAATCATATTTATACGGAGGATAACGAAATGGATATAAATTATGAGCTTTACAAAGTCTTTTACTACGTGGCAACATCCCTAAGCTTCTCTGAAGCCAGCAAGAAGCTGTTTATTTCACAGTCCGCGGTAAGCCAGTCTATTAAGACTCTCGAAAAAAAGCTTGGACAGACTCTTTTCATCAGAAGCACTAAAAAAGTACAGCTGACCGCAGCCGGTGCACTGCTTTTAAAGCACATCGAGCCTGCCATGAATCTCATTGCCCGCGGTGAAAGCCAGCTTTTAGACTCCGGCACACTTGGACTTGGCCAGCTTCACATCGGCGCAAGCGATACCATATGCCGTTATCTGCTGGTTCCTTACCTAAAACAGTTCCATCAGAGGTTCCCAAATGTGCCTATCAAGGTCACAAATGCCACCTCCATCCAGTGTGTGGAGCTTTTGGAGCAAAGGAAGGTTGACCTGATTGTCACGAATTTTCCAAACTCGCACCTCAATCACTCATACAGACAGAAAACCATATGCAACTTTTCCGATGTTTTTGTGGCAAATCCCAATTATTTCAAGCTGCGCAAGCAGGAGATAGCTTTCTCTGAGCTCAATAAGTACCCTATCATGATGCTCGACCGAAACAGCACCACAAGCGAATTCCTGCACAATCTGTTTTTACAGCACCAGCTTGACCTGATTCCTGAGATTGAGCTAAGCAGTAACGATCTGCTCATAGACCTTGCCAAAATCGGACTGGGTATCGCATTTGTGCCTGACTACTGCATCAATCATGAAAATAAGGAGCTCTTTGTGCTGAAAACAAAAGAAAAGATGCCGCCACGCCAGATTGTTGTGTCCGTAAACACCACAATGCCCGTGTCAGCATCCACTGAGGAGTTTTTAAATCTGCTCCCAGAAGTCGGCAACTAATTTTCCGACATTTGCTATATTACATGGCTTTCTGTCACTCCACTCGCGTGGATAGAGCAGATCATAGTCTCTCTGCCAGAATCTCTCATCCAATAGCAAAATGACACCTGTGTCCTCCGTCGTCCGGATTACTCTTCCGGCCGCCTGGAGGACTTTATTTATGCCCGGATACCTGAAGGCATAGTCAAAGCCGCTGCCATTTTCGGCATCGTAATAATCCTTCAATATAGTCCTCTCATTGCTAATCTGCGGAAGCCCTGTTCCGACTACAATCGCACCTATCAGCCTGTCATTTTTCAAATCAATGCCCTCGCCGAATATGCCTCCCATGATGCCAAAGGCCACAAGTGCTTTGTCAGATTCCTCACTAAACCTGTCCAGAAATTCCTCCCTCTCAGCCTCTGACATATTACTTTTCTGCAGCATAAGCTCTGTTTCGTCTACATATTTTTCGCAGTAAATATCTGCAACATCATTCATCATCTTATATGACGGAAAGAAAACCATATAGTTTCCTGTCTTTTGCATTACAACAGCATTAATATACCCTGCAATCCGCTCATACTCACTCCTTGAGCGCCTCGTGTACCTCGTGCTCACATCGGTTGCCATCGCAAGCAGCCTCTTTTTACTGTCAAACGTGCTGTCAGCATATATGGCATAGTTGTCCTTTTTTGTGCTTAACAGGCTCTTGTAATAGTTTACAGGCAGAAGGGTCGCCGAGAAAAACACAGCCGACTTTCCCTTATCCAGCCTCTTTTGTATATTAAGCGACGGATCCACACAAAAAAGCTTCAGCATAAATCTGCCATCAGCCTCAAGCTCTGAATACATCACGTAGTGCTCGTCCACCAGATCATAAATGTTTAGGAAATTGCGAAGCTCAAAATAAAAATCCATGACATCCTTTTTCCCCGGAAACTCATTAGCCTTCTGCAAAAACTCATCCAGAAGAGTCATAAGCCGCATAAAGGAAAATACCATATTGCCAAGCGTATCATATACCGTATAATTCTCACATTCGCGTTTCATCCCAAGCAGTATCTTATTGCACCGGTCAAGCGCTTTCTCAATAGAGCGGCTGTGCTCCTTCATGATACGCTTCACAGTAAGGAAATCCTCCTTATATATCTGTGCGCTGTACATCTGTCTGCTTCTTTCGACCATATTGTGTGCCTCATCAATGAGAAAAATATAGTCTCCCTTTATCCCCTCCTGAAAAAATCTCTTAAGATAAACATTCGGGTCAAACACATAGTTGTAATCGCAGATGATATTATCACACCAGCTCGCCGTATCAAGACAAAGCTCAAATGGACAAACGGTATACCTATCCGCCTGAGACAAAATATCATCGCGCTCAATCATCTCACACCTGCAAAGCAGATCAAAAACCGCATCATTTACTCTGTCAAAATGCCCCTTTGCATATGGGCAGTTCACCGGATTGCACTCCATCTCATCACACAGACACAGCTTTTCCTTTGCCGTAATCTGAATAGTTTTTGCCCTATAACCGTTTTTTTCAAGCAGCGCAAACGTTTCCTTTGCGACTGTTGCGGTAATCGTCTTCGCTGTCAGATAAAAAATTCTGTCTGCCAGCTCCTCACCAACCGCCTTCACTGCCGGGAAAATAGTAGAGATGGTCTTTCCGACACCTGTAGGAGCCTGCATAAAAAGAAGCTTCTGTCTCATGATTGTCCTGTAGACATCAGATACAAGCTTTTTCTGTCCCGGCCTGTACTCAAACGGGAACCCCAGTTCTTTGATTGAAGCCTGCCTTTGATTTTTCATTTCGCACTGAAAGGTTGCCCATTTGCCGTACTCTTCCATCAGGTCATCAAACCATTTTTTTATCTCTTCAAATGAAAATTCCTCACGAAAATACTTAGTCTGCTCCGTCTCCAGATTACAGTAGGTCATCTGTATGCCAATCATTTCCATATTATTTTGCAGAGCAAAAATATATGCATAGCACATAGCCTGTGCACGATGCACAAAAACCGGCTTTTCAAACAGCTCAACCCTTCTGTACATTCCCTTAATCTCATCGACAAAGCACTTACCATCCTCCGTAAAGATACCATCTGCCCTGCCCTCAACAGTCAGCTCATACAAATCACCCTCAACAACATGTGAAAGCGGCACCTCAGCCTGATACTCCTTGCCCATGCTGCCCTGGATTTTCCTGTGAATGCGCGTGCCCTCCATCATGGCATCAGCACTCATCGCTCTGGATGACCGGTTGTCTATATCGCCCTCCCTGAAGATAAACTCCACCAGGTTTCTGACCGAAATATGTAATTGTGTTTTCTTCTTGTGACTATTATTAATCTCATTTTCCATCATGTACTCACTCCTACATCTTCCGGATTATGCTGCCGGTTTATGTATTCCTACAATAGCTTCAGTCTACACTGTCATTTTAATATATCCTGACCAAAAGAAAAAGGGAGAGTTCCAAAAGGAAGCTCTCCCAAAGAATCCTATTCAATTGTATTACGCTACAGTGAATTTATCAACCACATTATCAAATGCCTGGTCATCGCCCATATAGCAGACCTTAAAGTCATTGTTTGTACCAATTCCAATCACTCCAAGAAGTGATTTCGCATCAATGAGAATCTGTCTATATTTGAGATCAATGTCAAAATCGCACTTAGAAGCAGCTCCAACAAATTCCTGAACATCATCCAATGTGTTAAGTCTGATTACTGTTTCCTTGCTGTACATAGTCAACACCACCTTTATAATCTAAAACACAGTGCTTTCGCACATGCCAATTAATTGTTGCGCCTATTATAACATCTGATTTTCATATGTCAAAAAAATCATAATCCGTCATTTTCCGTCAATTCATGGCATTTTTTTTAATAAATGACTTTTGCGTAACCGTTTTTTCACTATATTTTCATGCATGTTTTTTCAAAAAAACAATATGACTGTGAAATTCTTATAAAAAATAGTGTGATATTTAATTAATTTAATTTCATTTTTTACAATATTTCCATTTATAAAACTTTATTCTCGTAATTCTTTAGGGCATCTATATATATTTCACCGAGCTTGCTGAGCTTTGTACCCTTATGCTTGATATAGCCAATATGCATTTTTTCGCTCTCCTTCAGTGGAACAGCCGCATAGTCATCACCGTTCAAATCCTCCGAGATAATGCCGGAGCACAGTGTAAAGCCGTTGAGTCCCACCATGAGATTAAGCATTGTGGCTCTGTCATCAGCCTTTATGACACGCTTGTACTCATATGTGCTCATCATCTCCTCAGCATAATAAAAGGAATTGTTCACGCCCTGTTCAAAGGTCAGACACGGATACTCCTGCAAATCGTCAAGTGTAATCTCTTTTTGACCGGCAAGCGGATGGTTTTTCCAGAGATACACATATGTATTGCATGTGAAAAGCTCCTTAAACTCGATGTCGCATTCCTTAAAAAGCTTTCTTAAAACCTTTTCGTTGAAATCACTTAAATAAAGCACTCCAAGCTCACTCTTTAAGTTCTTTACGTTGTCTATTACCTCTTTCGTCTTTGTCTCGTGGACAGCAAACTCGTACTCGTCCATGCCCACCTCTTTAGCAAGCTGTACAAAGGCCTTTACCGCAAATGAATAGTGCTGCATGGAAACCGAGAATTTCTTTTTGGACTCCACATTCAGATACCGGTTCTGGAGCAGATGATACTGCTCCACGACCTGCTTGGCGTATCCCAAAAACTCCTCGCCCTCCGCGGTGACTGTGATTCCACGGTTATTTCTCATAAATACCGTGATTCCAAGTTCCTCCTCCACCTCTCGCACTGTGGCTGACAGATTAGGCTGTGAAACAAAAAGCTTCTTTGCTGCCTCGTTCATGGAATTGGATTCTGCAATTGTAAGTACCTGTCTGAGTTGTTGAAGTGTCATGCTCTCTCCTATTATAAATTATGAACTGCCGGATTTTTACAAATCGTGTAACTAATCAGAAAATCAGAACTCTCACGCACATTTGCAAAACCGCACGATTGTAATATATTAAATAAAATTGTGTATAAACGACGCCCTGTGTATCGGTGATGGTCCTATCTCCTTTAGCGCCTTGATATGCTCTTTAGAGCCATAGCCCTTGTTTGATGCGAAACCATAGCCGGGATATATGTTATCATACTCAACCATCATCCTATCCCTTGTGACCTTGGCAACAATGCTTGCTGCCCCTATTGATATGCTTTTTGCATCTCCCTTTATGATTGGGATTTGCTTTATATCCACTCCGGGGATTGTAACTGCATCGTTGAGTGTCAAATCCGGTGCCGGATCAAGCTTTCTGATTGCCTGTCTCATCGCCTCATATGTGGCCTGCAGTATATTTATCTCGTCTATCCGCTCGTGCGATGCCATGCCTATTCCAACAGAAACCGCCTTTTCCATTATGACATCGTAAAGCTCATCACGCTTTGCAGCCGTAAGCTTCTTGGAATCATTGATATATAAGATATCACAATCCTTTGGCAGAATCACCGCGCATGCGACCACTGGACCTGCAAGCGGTCCTCGTCCCACCTCGTCTATGCCGCAGATATGGGCATACGCTGAGTACTCGCGCTCATATTTCTTCAGAGCCTCTGTGCGGATAAGCTCCTTCTCGTACTTATCCAGACGCTTTTTTGCGCTGTCTACAAGCTTAATCACTCCGCCCCTGTCATCTGAGCCATATACCTCGATGAAGTGTCCAAGCTGTGAATCCGTGGTGTTTTTCAGTTGTTCCTTAATCTCGCCTATTTTTTCTGCTGACATATCCTTTTCCTATCGTCTATTCTTTGCAACTATTCTTCAGAATATTTCTTCTTAACTATTCTTCTTAACTTTTCTTTGCAACTATTTTTCGTAACTATTATTCTAATATTTTCTCCGGTCTCTCCAGAGTGATATTGCCAAGCTTGCCACTTCTGAAATCATCTATGATGAGTGCAGCCGCCTTGCTGTAATCAGGCTCTCCTCCCTTTGAAAGGCACTTTCTGTTGACAGCAACAGCACTTATAAGCTCTATGATATCGTTTTCCTCGCTCACCTCGTATCTTTGTGCCAAAAGCCCCGGATACTCTGCTTTTAGGAACCTTACAAGCTCCACGGCAAGCTCATCAACATTTAAGATCTCATCCTTTATCGAGCCGATAAGCGCAAGTCTAAGTCCCACTGACTGATCCTCAAATTTTGGCCACAATATGCCCGGTGTATCGAGGAGCTCAACACTTTTATTGAGCCTGATCCACTGCTTACCCTTTGTCACACCCGGCTTGTTTCCGGTCTTAGCGCAGGCTTTTCCGGCGTACGAGTTGATAAATGTGGACTTTCCAACGTTTGGAATACCAACCACCATAGCTCTTACCGGTCTGTTTTTGATGCCACGCTTTCTGTCTCTTTCAATCTTTTCCTTGCAGGCCTCCATAACGATATCTGTGATGCTCTTCATGCCGGACTTGCTTCTTGCATCAAGACTGACTACAAAAAAGCCCTTTTTCTTAAAAAAGGCACTCCACTCTTTGGTGCGCTCCTTGTCGGCGAGATCCGCCTTGTTCATCAAAATGAGCCTGTATTTATTTTTTCCAAGCTCATCGATATCCGGATTACGGCTGGAAAGTGGAATTCTTGCATCCACTAGCTCTATAACCAGATCTATTAGTTTAATGTCCTCCTGCATCTGACGCTTTGCCTTTGTCATATGCCCAGGGTACCACTGAAAATTCATAATTCACCTGTCCTTTATCTATATATGTTATCACTATCTGCTACTTGATGGTTCCAAAGCTTCCAAAGCCCGAAAATCTAAACCATGCCTTGCCGATGATATAGTCTCTCTTTACATTGCCAATATTGGCATAGCGGCTGTCCTCACTGTTGTTTCGATTGTCTCCAAGCACGAAATACTCGTCCTTTTCAAGCTCTATAGGATCTGAGGCAAGCCCTGCATCCTCCATTGATGCAACATCCGTCGATTCCTTGTACAGCTCATCATTCACATACAGTGCGCCGTCCTTTATCTGAACAGTATCTCCCGGCACTGCCACCACTCTCCTGACATAATAATGCGACTTATTATTTCCGTTTGGCAGAAATACTATCACATCTCCTGCCTTTGGCTTTGACATGATATATGCAAACCTGTTCACAAGAATATTATCATCATTCTCCAGTGTCTGCTCCATAGCCTGACCTACCACATTTGTACGTATACCGAAAAATGATACCAGCACATATGCCAGACCTATCACTACAATCAGCTCCACTACCCACGATACAATTTCCTTGAACAATGGCAGATTAAATTTTCTTCTTTGCCTTCTAAAGCTAAGTCCTGCTCGTCTTCTGGACATTTTACACCTCTTGCTAACTGATATTTTATTGCGTAATCTTAATTATATATTGTTTTCATGTTTGTTGCAAGCTGTAACTCTGCAAACTAAAAAGACCATCCTCATACGATTGCTCGCAGAAAATGGTCTCTTTCGCGTAAAAATATTATTTTACAAGCTCTTTAACCTTAGCAGCTTTTCCGATACGGTCTCTTAAGTAGTAAAGCTTAGCACGACGTACTTTACCTTTACGTACAATCTCAACCTTCTCTACGTTTGGTGAGTGGAGTGGCCATGTCTTCTCAACACCTACACCGTTAGAAAGCTTTCTAACTGTGAATGTTGTACGGTTTGATCCGTTCTGCTTTTTGATAACTGTTCCCTCGAATACCTGGATACGCTCACGGTTACCCTCTTTGATTTTTCCGTATACCTTTACAGTATCTCCTACAGAAAACTCAGGTACCTCAGCCTTTAACTGCTCGTTCTCGATGCTCTTAATAATTTCACTTGCGTTCATTTTGTGACCTCCTAATTATTTTGACGTTCTTAATGCTACTACTATTTTCACAACAGAGGACCATCTCTTTTATTCACAACATTGGTACTTTACCACAGATTCATGGGATTTGCAAGTATTTTTTGATTATTTTTCAGTCATCCAGTATACGGACGATTTTGAAAAATGCATGCCCATGCTCTCCTGCAGCCTCATAGACGGCTCATTGCCTACAATTATCTGGCCATATGGTATCCATCCATTTTCCAGTGCACTGTTGAAAGCATATGTTTCAAGTGCTTTGGCAAGCTTTTGATGCCTGTATTGCGGCTTTACATAGAGCATGCCTATGCTGCCCTCCTCATGGATTCCGATAATTCCTGCGAGGGTATTAATGGTATTATCAGAACTATTATCACTCAAAAAAGCCCCGTAGACAGCCCCTGCATCTATTCTGTCTACAATATAGTCCGGATCATCAAAGCCCGGATACATTGGCGCGGCCTCCTGTATATCGAGCGCATCCAGCCTTCTTATAATTAAACCGTTTGGCATTGGCTTTCCATCCGGTCTGTACAGTCCGCTTACTGAGAGCTTTTCTTTGTTTGTATACACCGCCTGTCTGCACTCTACCGTCTCCTCAAAGCCATTTTCCTCAAAAAGCCCAACATATCTTTGCTGGTGAAGTACTATGCCGTTCGTAATCTGCTCTGTAATGGTTGCCGGAATATGTTGACTGCTATGTTTATCGACCAGCCCCGTGGTGCCTTCAAGTGCCAAATCCACAAGCTTCGACTCACCCTCATCCGGTCTGGTATGAAAGCACACCTTTGAGACCATATCTCGAAGCAGATATTCCCCATCTGCCTCAAAAATTATCTCTGCATAGCCCCTGTTTATAAGCTCTATCATATCAATATGAAGCAGCTTATTTTTCATAAGAAACTCTCTGCAGCTGTCAAGTCTTTTAAACTCGGCATACAAATCCGGTCTGCGTTTTTTTGTGCGCTCAATAGATTTTTCAAGGCGCCATGCATCAATCTTTTTCTGATTGCCTGACATGAGCACCTCAGGCACCTTTTTGTCATGCCACTCAACAGGACGTGAGTACTGAGGGTATTCGAGCAGATTGCCATGAAACGACTCTGTCTCTGCCGAAATATCATTGTGCAACACCCCCGGAACCAGACGTGAAATCGCATCTATCATTACCATCGACGGCAGCTCTCCGCCTGTTAGAACATAGTCACCGATAGAGACATAATCTGTTACCGTCTCCTCCAGCACGCGCTCGTCAATGCCTTCATAGTGTCCACATAGAAAAATGAGGTCATCACACTTTGCAAATTCCGCTGCCATATGCTGGTTGAACACGCGGCCCTGTGGCGTAACGTAAATTAGACGCGCATTGTGATTTTTTATTTCTTCTGCGGTGTTTTTATTACATTTATTAATCTGACTCACCACACTGCTCACAGCCTGATACACTGGCTCTGCCTGCATAAGCATGCCTGCGCCGCCACCATAAGTGTAATCATCAACCTTATTGTGCTTATTGTGCGCAAAATCCCTGATATTTACCGTATTGAGTGATATAATATTCTGTTTTAAAGCCCTGCCTGTGATACTCTCTGACAGTCCCTGTTCTATCATCTGCGGGAATAAGGTCAGCACATGAAATCTCATTTTCCTATATCTCCTGTTATCATCCTGTTTTACGATTTTACGATTTTAAATGTATGATTTTGCTAAATTTTATATCTCATTTTACGGTTTTTGCGGTTTGGAATATAACTATCTCAATCCTGCAAGCAGATGCACCTTCATCATGCCATTTTCCACATCAACGTCCAGTATACAATCCTTTATTGCCGGAATCAGCAGATCATTTGCACCGGCTTTCTTAACAACATACACATCGTTGGCACCGGTCTGAAGCACATCATCTATGACTCCAAGCTCCTCTCCCTCGTCTGATGTGACTGAAAGACCGATAAGATCAGCTATAAAGTACTCATTTTCCTCAAGCGGCACCGCATTTTCCCTTGTCACAAAAAGGGGAGCCTTTTTATATTTTTCTACATCATTTATGTCATCTATGCCCTTAAATTTCAAGATAACCTGATTCTTGAAAAATTTGACAGAAGTTATTTCCAAATCCCTGCGCTCTTTGCCATTATCCAGAATGACATTTTTAAGCTTTTTAAAACGAGCAGCGTCGTCAGTGGTTGGGAACACCTTTACCTCACCGCGAATGCCGTGTGTGCTCGTAATCACACCTACCTGTAGTAAATCTTCCATTCTCTGTCTCCTGATATTACTGATATGAGGGTCAAGAGGTATTTTGCCCCTCATTTATGATTAATCAGATTACTACATGCTTCGCATTCCCGTAATCTGACTCCACCTTGAATAGTTACTATAAATTATAAAAAAACAGGCATCTCATAAGAGATGCCTTTATGTTACTGTACTATTTCAACAATAACCTTTTTGTCTTCTTTAGAGGCTGCGGCCTTAACAACTGAACGAATAGCCTTAGCAATACGTCCCTGCTTGCCGATCACTTTGCCCATGTCAGACTGTGCAACACGTAATTCCAAAACAATTGCTTTCTCGTTTTCGGTCTCAGTTACATTAACCTCATCCGGATAATCAACTAAAGATTTTGCAATTACTTCAACTAATTCTTTCATTACGCCACCTCTTTATCCTATTTCTCGATACCAGCACTCTTGAAGATTCTAGCTACTGTCTCAGTTGGCTGTGCGCCGTTTGATAACCATTTCTTAGCTAATTCCTCATTTACATGATACTCGCTAGGATCCTTAGTTGGATCGTATGTTCCGATCTCCTCGATGCATCTTCCATCTCTTGGTGATCTAGAGTCTGCAACTACGATTCTATAGAAAGGAGCTTTCTTCTGTCCCATTCTTCTTAATCTGATCTTTACTGCCATTTTGTTTCACCTCCTCATAGGTTTATTGAATAATATATATCAAAAGTAAAATAAATACTTTTGTTAACAAAACATATTAAAACGGAAGTCCTTTGAATAAGCCTCCCAGACCACCGCCACCACGGCGTCCCTTCTTGCCGCCCATCATACCGGGCATCTGCTTCATGAACTTCTTTGTCTGCTCAAACTGCTTTACAAGTCTGTTGACCTCTGATACATCAACGCCTGCGCCTCTTGCAATACGAGCCTTGCGGCTTGGATTTAGAAGCTTTGGATTTCGTCTTTCCTCAGGTGTCATGGAATAGATGATTGCCTCTGTGCGGGCCATTCCCTTTTCGGCTTCATCTGTATCAATATCCGGCATCTTGCCTCCACCGATACCCATGCCCGGCATCATGCCCATCACACTTGAAAGACCGCCCATCTTCTTCATCTGACTCATCGAATCAAGGTACATCTCAAAATCAAACTCATTTTTGCGCATCTTCTGCTCAAGCTTCTTGGCCTGTTCCTCATCAATGTTTTCCTGTGCCTTCTCAATCATTGAAAGCACATCACCCATGCCGAGGATTCTTGAAGCCATACGCTCCGGATAGAACTGCTCAAGGTCTGAAAGCTTCTCGCCCATACCGGCGTAAAGTATCGGCTTTCCTGTAACGGCTCTGATTGAAAGTGCCGCTCCACCTCTGGTGTCACCATCAAGCTTTGTGATGACAACTCCGTCAATTCCTATCTTTTCATCAAAGGTACCTGCTACATTTACCGCATCCTGACCTGTCATGGCATCAACCACGAGTATGGTCTGGAAAACATCAGTAGCTTCTTTTATCTCAATAAGCTCTGCCATCATATCCTCATCAATATGAAGACGTCCGGCAGTATCGATGATAACAACATTGAAATCGTTTTTCTTAGCATGCTCCACAGCAGCCTTTGCGATGTCGGCAGGCTTGTTTTTGTCCCCCATTGAGAAAACCTCAACGCCCTGCTTCTCACCGTTTATCTTTAACTGCTCAATCGCAGCCGGGCGATACACATCACAGGCTACAAGCAGTGATTTCTTGCCCTTGCTCTTAAGCTTACCGGCAATTTTTGCTGTGGTGGTTGTCTTACCGGCTCCCTGAAGACCTACCATCATGATAACGGTAAGCTCCTTGCCCGGCCTGAAAGCAATCTCTGTTGTCTCAGAGCCCATAAGCTTAATCATCTCTTCGTTTACGATTTTGATGACCATCTGCCCGGGATTGAGACCATTCATGACATCCTGTCCGATTGCTCTCTCCTGGACACTCTTTGTGAACTGCTTAACAACCTTGAAGTTAACATCGGCCTCAAGGAGTGCCATCTTAACCTCTTTAAGAGCAGCCTTTACATCATCCTCAGTAAGCTTTCCCTTGCTGCGGAGATTCTTGAAAACGTTCTGCAGTTTTTCTGATAAACTGTCAAATGCCATATTACAGCTCCTCTAGTATCTGATTCGAAATAGCTTCGATTTCATTCATTAATAGCTCATTATGTGATTTCTTAAAATCATTCGTCAGCTCATGAATCCTTCGTATGTCACTCTTTATGGACATAAACTTCTCGACAAGATGAAGCTTTGCCTCATAGTCAAGCAACTTCTTATTGCACCTCTTAATCAGATCTGCAACACCCTGACGGGAAATCCCCTCCTCGGATGCTATCTCACCGAGTGACAAATCATTGAAGACAAAATCCTCATATACCTGACGCTGATGCTCGTTCAAAAGCTCACCGTAGAAATCATATAAATATGCCTGTTCAAGTTTTTCTTCCATATCAAGTATCCTCTTTTTCCCTCGAACCTATGGTAGAATAACACATAGTTTGCCCGGTGTCAAGTAAAAATACTTGATACTTTTATTTTTATATCATAGTGCGTACAATTCTTGGCTTGTAGCCCTTCTTCTCGAGCGCAGCTATAATCTGTTCCTTGTGCTCTGTGCCAAAGCACTCAAGCGTAATGCGAAGCTCAACAGCCGCACTTCTGTTTGTAGTTACAAACTGGTTGTGCTCAAGCTTTATTACATTTCCCTGTACATCGGCGAGAGTCTGTGAAACCTTTGCAAGCTCGCCCGGCTTATCAGGCAGAAGCACTGAAACAGTAAATATCCTGTCTCTGAAAATAAGGCCCTGCTGTACAACTGATGACATGGTGATGACATCCATGTTGCCTCCGCTTAAGATAGAAACCACTCTCTTGTCCTTTACACCGAGATGCTTAAGCGCAGCTACAGTCAGAAGACCTGAGTTTTCAACTATCATCTTGTGATTCTCTACCATATCAAGGAAAGCCACGATAAGCTCATCATCCTCCACTGTGATGATATCATCAAGATTTTTCTTTATGTATGGGAAAATATTTGAGCCCGGTGTCTTTACAGCTGTTCCGTCTGCAATGGTATTTACACTTGGTAAAGTGGTCACTTTGCCGTTCTTAAACGACTCCTGCATACAATTGGCGCCTGCCGGCTCCACTCCGATAACCTTAATCTTTGGATTTAAGAGCTTTGCAAGTGTAGAAACACCTGTTGCCAGTCCGCCTCCTCCGATTGGAACAAGGATATACTCAACAAGAGGCAGCTCCTTGAATATCTCCATGGCGATAGTTCCCTGTCCTGTTGCGACAGCTAAATCATCAAACGGATGGATGAATGTGTAGCCCTCTTTCTCTGCGAGCTCATATGCCTTGGCACATGCCTCATCATACACATCTCCGTAAAGCACTACCTCAGCGCCGTAGCTCTTTGTACGGTTTACCTTGATAAGAGGTGTGGTGGTAGGCATCACGATGACAGCCTTGCAGCCATAGCACTTTGCCGCATATGCAACACCCTGCGCATGGTTTCCTGCGGATGCAGTGATGAGTCCCTTTGCTCTCTCCTCGTCTGTGAGTGTGCTTATCTTGTAGTAAGCGCCTCTAACCTTGTAAGCTCCGGTAAACTGCATATTTTCAGGCTTCAGATACACCTTATTGCCTGTCTGGTCACTCAAAAAATCACTGTAAATGAGCTTTGTCTCAAGGGTGACCTCCTTGACCTTCTCACTTGCTTCCTCAAATTTATCTAATGTCAGCATATTTGTTATTCCTTTCCTTGATATACCAGATTATTATAAACAATATAACTTTATTCTGTTTTGGTGTCAAACAATGCATTAACGAACTCGTCCGAATCAAATTTCTGCAGATCATCGATGGTCTCACCGACTCCGATATACTTAACCGGCACTGAAAGCTCTGACTGTATCGCTACAGCGATACCGCCCTTTGCCGTACCGTCCATCTTGGTGAGCACGATGCCCGAAATCTTTGCAACATCAGAAAACTCTCTCGCCTGAACTAGTGCATTCTGTCCTGTAGTCGCATCCAGCACCACGAGTGTCTCTCTGTATGCCTCCGGATACTCACTCTCCAATATCTTATTGATTTTTCCAAGCTCATTCATCAGATTCTTTTTGTTGTGTAATCTTCCCGCTGTATCGACAAGAAGCACATCAGCGTTTCTGGCCTTTGAAGCTGCAACCGCATCATATACAACAGCTCCCGGGTCTGCGCCCTCTGCCCCGCCAATCATATCAACTCCGGCACGGTTTGCCCATTCTTTCAGCTGGTCACCTGCTGCCGCCCTGAAGGTATCGGCACCTGCAATGACCACCTTCTTGCCCTGTTCCTTGAGCTTCCCTGCAAGCTTTCCGACAGTGGTAGTCTTTCCTACTCCGTTGACTCCGATTATGAGCACAACAGACTTTTCATTTTCAAATCTGTAGGCGGTCTCCTCCACCTTCATCTGCTCCTTGATGCTCTCAATCAAGAGTTCCTTGCACTCTGCAGGCTCCTTAATATGCTGCTCCTTCACCTTTCTCTGCAGATCCTCGATGATATTCTCCGTGGCTCTCACTCCGAGATCTCCCATGATGAGAATCTCCTCAAGCTCCTCATAAAAATCATCATCTATATGTGAAAATCCACTGAAAAGTGAATCTATGCCGGAAACAATATTGTCTCTGGTCTTTGTCAATCCTGAAACGAGCCTCTTAAAAAAGCCCTGCTTCTTTTCTTTTTCTTCCATTTTAACTCTCCATAAATAAAATTCTACTGTGTCAGATCATTCTCTATCAGATTTACCGAAACGAGTGTGGAAACACCCTTTTCCTGCATCGTGATACCGTAGAGTCTGTCCGCTGCCGCCATCGTACCACGTCTGTGTGTGATAACGATAAACTGCGTGTTCTTTGTAAGCTTGTTCAGATAATTTGCATAGCGCGAAACGTTTGAATCATCAAGCGCCGCCTCAATCTCATCAAGCAGACAAAACGGCGATGGCTTTAGTGCCTGAATGGCAAACAAAAGCGCAATGGCGGTAAGCGCCTTTTCTCCACCGGACATCTGCATCATATTCTGCAGCTTCTTTCCAGGTGGCTGTGCGATGATTCTGATACCGCACTCAAGTATATCCTCATCCTCCACAAGCTCGAGTGAACCATGTCCACCACCAAAAAGCTGCTTAAAGGATTTGTCAAACTCTCTCTGAATCTCGGCAAACTTCTCCGTAAACTGCTTTCTCATACCACTGTCAAGCTCATCTATGATGCCAACCAGAGTCTTTTCAGCCTCGATAAGGTCGTCATGCTGTCCCTTTAAGAACTCATAACGCGTTGATATCTCCCTGTATTCCTCAATCGCATTGACATTTACATCACCGAGGCGTCTGATTTCATCCTTTATGCCTGCAATAAGCTTCTTTAATGAAGGCAGATCATCGTATGCATCATTTCTAAGCTCTGAAGCCGCATGCGGAGTAAGCTCATACTCATCCCACATGTAGTTGGTCTGCGTCTCTGAAGCTTCCTTAAGCTTCTCTCTCTGGCTATTCAGTCTGAAAAGCTCCTTATCCAGATCAGCCTGCTTCTTTGAAACTTCCTCCTGCTTTGCAAAAAAGCCTCTGTAATTCTCAGACATCATTTCCTTTTTGGCAAGACTCTCCCTAAGCTCTTCGTCAAGCTTTGAATTGTTGTCCTTTGATGCCAGAATGGTCTGTGTGATTGCATCAATATCAGCCTGCTTCTTTTTAATATCATCCTTTGCAGTAGCTGCACCCTCCACGAGACTTTCCCTCTGCTCATCAAATTTTTCTATCTCTGAATTGATACGATTGATATTTTCTATAGCAAACTCTGCCGTCTTTGTAATATTTGCAAGCTCAAGTGAAATAGCCGCAGCCTTGTGTGAAGCCTCCTGCTCAAGGACTCCCTGCTTTTCAAGTATCTCACTGTATGAGCTGTTTTCCTTCTCAAGCTGCTTTTCACGCTGCTTTGATGCCTCAAGCTGCGCTGCAATATCCAGCTTTCCCTGATTTATCTCTTCGAGCTGTTTTTCAATCTCCGCATTTTCTGTGCGCAGATCCTCGTAGACATTCGCACTCTCCTTCTTCTGCTGGTCTGCCCTGTCAACAGAAATCTGTGCAGTGTTCTGCTCAATATACTTTTCCTGCAGCAGTGTCTTTGCAGCTGCTATATCCTCCTCGCCAAGCGCAATAGCGGTCGCGATATCATCCTTTCTGGCTCTAAGCTCTTTAAGCTTTGTCTTTGTCAGATCAACTCTCTTTTCAAGCTCCTCAATCTCACGGTTTCTCGCAAGCAGATTGGATGAATTTTTAAACGCACCACCGGACATAGAGCCTCCCGGTGCCAGATACTCGCCCTCGACAGTCACGATATGAAGTGAATAGTGATTTTTCTTTGCAAGTGCAATTGCATTGTCAATTGTGTCCACCACAATCACCCTGCCAAGCAGGTAAGCAACAACCTCATCAAACTTCGGATCACACTTCACCAGCTTATTTGCAATGCCAAGCACACCCTTTTCGCCGAGTGCTGCCTCATTTTTAGTATTTCTGTTTGCACGCACACTCGTAAGAGGTAAAAACGTAGCTCGTCCAAAATGATTGGTCTTCAAAAAACCGATCATCTTTTTGGCTGTGGCCTCATCCTCTGTAACGATATTCTGGATATTACCGCTTAAAGCAGTCTCTATCGCTATCTCATAGCGCTTATCCACCTGGATAAGATCGGAAACTACGCCGAGAAGCCCCGGATTTTTAGCCTTCTGCTCCATAACACGCTTGATGCTGTTGCCATATCCGTCATAGCGCTCGGCAATATTTTTAAGAGACTCAAGCCTTGAAACGGACTTATGATACTCTGTGGAAGCCTCCTCCATCAGACGGACATTCTCCCTGGACTTATCTCTCCACTCCTTAGCTTTTGCCAAAAGAGCCGACTCCTTTTCCTTTAAGCCAGAAATCTCTTCATTGACAGCCGAAAGCTTCTTATTGGCCTCATCCAATATATCATCAAGCCCTGCTTCCCTTGTCTTTCTATCTAAAAGACGCTTTGTAAGCTCTGCCTTTCTGATATTAATCTGCTCAAGCATAGTGGCAAAGCGCTGCTGTCTCGACTGGATATCGCCTCTCTCCTGAAGCAGGGCGATAAGCTCATTCTTGCCCTTTTCAAGACCGTCATTGCAACGATTGACCTCTGCAAGCACAGCCTCATGCTCATCAATAGCAAGCTGCTCGTTCTGCTTCATCTGCTCTATCTCAGCTTCAAGTGCGGCCTTTTTGTCATCGTACTCTTTCCTGCTTTCAAGACGCTCAGCCTTTTCCTTTTCGATAGCAGAAAGTCTCGACTGCAGATGCTCATCCGTCATTTCAGCCGTGTGTATCTGCTCCTTTAAAAGCTCTATCTGATTCTCAAGCTTCTGCCTAGTGGATGAAGTGCTTGTGATGCTCTCTCGAAGAGACTCGATGTGCTCATCCATCTGCTGCATATCGTTTCCAAGCCTCTCATACTCGGCCTTGATACTCTCGTAAGTAGCATTGGTTTCCTTTAGCTCGTCATCCGCAATAGTGTATTTCTCATCTGCTGCCTTAAGCTCAGTCTCAATGCGTGCTGACTCAAGCAAAAACATGTTGACATCGTAGGTCTTTAGTTCTTCTTTCTTTTTGAGATATGTATGAGCCTTCTCAGACTGTCTCTGTAATGGACCAACCTGCCTCTCAAGCTCTGTCAGTATATCATTGACACGCACAAGGTTCTCACGCTCATTATCGAGCTTCTTTTGTGCTGTAAGCTTTCTCTTTTTAAACTTCACAATGCCGGCGGCCTCATCAAACAGCTCTCGTCTCTCCTCCGGCTTTCCACTTAGAATCCTGTCAATCTGACCCTGTCCAATGATGGAATAGCCCTCTTTACCGATACCGGTATCATAGAAAAGCTCTGAAACCTCCTTGAGCCTGCACGGATTGCCATTGATGAGATACTCACTCTCTCCCGAGCGGTAAACACGTCTGGCAACTGTAACCTCATTGAAATCAATCGCAAGCGAATGGTCTGAATTGTCCAAAGTGATGGCAACATACGCGTATCCAAGCGGCTTCCTGTTCTCTGTACCCGCAAAAATGACATCCTGCATGCTGGCACCACGAAGCTGCTTTGCGCTCTGCTCACCGAGCACCCATCTGACCGCATCGGCGACATTACTCTTTCCACTGCCGTTTGGCCCGACAATACCTGTGATGCCGTTGTGGAACTCAAAAACAATTTTGTTGGCAAAGGACTTAAAGCCCTGTACTTCCAAACTCTTTAAATACATTAAAAACTCCTATTCCCTGTTTCTGTACAAAAGAAGTGCCTGATATGCAGCCTGCTGCTCTGCAGCCTTCTTTGTGTGGCCCTCTCCCTCACTGATACGCTCACCGTCCACAAGCACCGCAACAGTAAACTGCTTGTCATGGTCCGGACCGCTCTCATCAATAAGCTCATAGGAAAGCTGCTCATGCTTGCCCTGTATGAGCTCCTGAAGGATAGTCTTGCTATCATAAAAGAGCTGCTTATTCTCAATATCAGTCATGATAAACCTGAGCACAAACTCCTTTGCATTAGTAAAACCACCATCTAAATAAATTGCTCCGATCACTGCCTCGAGCGCATCAGAAAGAATCGACTTTCTCTTTCTGCCGCCTGTATGATCCTCGCCCCTGCCAAGACGCAGGTACTTTCCAAGTTCAAGCGGCTTTGTACAAAGTGCAAGAGTCGGCTCACAAACAATGCTTGCGCGCAGCTTGGTAAGCTCACCCTCAGGCTTTTGCGGATAATTGATAAACAAAAACTCACTTGAAACAATCTCCAAAACAGCATCCCCCAAAAACTCCAGACGCTCGTTATCAGAATGCTTTTTCATGTGCTTTTCATTGGCATACGAGCTGTGTGTCAGCGCCTGCTCAAGCAGATGTCTGTTCTTGAACGTATAGCCTATTTTACTTTGAAATTCATTTAAATCTGCCATAATTTCTCCTAATTTTATATCTATTCATTTCTTCATATTCCGTGAGTATAACGAAAAGCCCTCATGATAAAGGGCTTTTCGTTAGTAAAACATACTACTGCTCGCTTACAGCTTTTTTAATCTGCTCAACAGCATCGCCTACAGTGACGATTTTCTCTGCTTCCTCATTAGGAATCTCGATATCGAACTCTTCCTCGATACCCATGATAATCTGGAATACATCCAAAGAATCAGCGCCAAGATCATCAATGAAGGTTGACTCCATAGTAACCTCGGTCTCATCCACGTTAAGTACCTCGACAATAATGTCTCTAAGCTTCTCAAATTCCATTTTTAATACCTCTCATTTCTGTTTATAGTGACTAATCATACAGCAGTACTGCCATCTAATCAGCCGGCTTATTAATAATATATTCTTTGATTTTATCATTAACCTCTTTTTCCTTAAATGTAACACACTGGAAAACAGAGTTAGTGATTTCCTTTGCCTTGGAGCTGCCGTGTGTCTTTACCACAAGACCGTTAAGGCCTAAAAGCGGCGCTCCGCCATACTCAGTCGCATCAAATGACTTAAGCGTATTTTTAAGAGCCGGAAGTGCAAGTGCAGCTCCTATCTTGCTCTTTAGTGTGCTCATGAGCCCCTTCTTTATGACTCCGATAAGTGTGGAGCTAAGACCCTCGTAGAGTTTTAATATAACATTGCCGGTGAAAGCCTCACAGACAATAACATCAGCATCTCCCTTCGGAATATCTCTTGCCTCAATGCTTCCGACAAAATTGATATCCGTACACTCACGAAGAAGCGGCATGGTCTCCTTTACCAGTGCATTGCCCTTTTCCTCCTCTGCACCGATATTGACCAGTGCAACCTTTGGATTCTTTATGCCGACAACGTGCTCCATATAGATAGAGCCCATCTTTGCAAACTGCACCAGATGCTCTGCTCTCGCATCCACATTGGCTCCACAGTCTATGAGCAGAGACACTCCCTTCTCGGTCGGAATAAGCGGTGCTAGCGGTGGTCTTTGTATGCCCTTTATCCTGCCGACTATGACCTGTCCTCCGACAAGCACAGCTCCTGAGCTTCCTGCCGAAACGAATGCATCAGCCTCTTTATTTTTGACCATATTCATGCCGACAACGATTGAGGACTGCTTCTTTCGCCTGATTGCCAAAACCGGCGGCTCCGCCATCTCTATAACCTCAGGCGCATCTACTATCTCTATCTGCTCCTTAGGGTATGTATACAAAGAAAGCTCCCTCTCTACCGGTATCTTCTGTCCTACAAGAAATATCTTTATATCATTTCTTTTGTTAACCGCGTCTACCGCACCCTTTACTACCTCTGCGGGTGCATTGTCGCCACCCATTGCATCGAGTGCGACCCTTGTTGTACTTTGCATTGTGACCTCCCTATGCCTGCTAAAAAGCAAACTACTAATTGATTAAATCAAATATACTATAATCATAGGTATAAATCAATAACCAATTCACTACACTATATGGCTTACATTATTCTCCCGGGCTCATTGAAATAACCTTGCCACAGTTCCATAAATCAGCAGTACGCTTTGCTGCATCAAGTCTGTCCTCGTCCGACTTAAAATCAATATTCACAGAGTGGCATCCGCACTCAAGACATGTCACATAATATGAGCTGCCGCAATCCTCCTCGAGAATACCGGCACCGCCACAGAGCGGGCACTCATAGATTTCAACTAAATCGTATATATTATTCATGATAGTTTGCTTCCTTCTTTCTTTAATATCTAAATATCCTCTCAGTATAATAACATCCCTGCAAGCTATATACAAGTAAAAAGTACCTTCATTTTATTATGGGATATAATTGGGATAAAACTAAAAAAGGGATTGAACGATATCGTTCAATCCCTTAATTTCTCATACTACTTAGTATTAGTCCTGAGGAATGATTTCTTTTTTGTTGTAAGATCCGCAGTTCTTGCAAACTCTGTGTGGCATCATAAGCTCTCCACATTTGCTGCATTTTACTAAAGTAGGAGCAGACATTTTCCAGTTTGCTCTTCTCTTATCTCTTCTTCCCTTAGAAGATTTATTCTTTGGACAAATTGACATTTGTTTACACCTCCTTAAACTTGTTAAATATATCCTGGAACGCTGCCATTCTTGGATCCGGTACAAAACTATCGCAACTGCAGGTGCCTTTATTCAAGTTCATCCCGCAGACTTTACAAATACCTTTGCAATCGTCTTTGCACAGAACTCTCATTGGCCAGTTCACCAGAATTTCGGCGTAGACAAGTTTATCTACATCGAGTTCAAACCCAATCAGGTAGTCAGTTTCCTCCATCTCTTCATCGACTAATGCTCCGTCTGTGATTTTCAGAGTCTTGTCAATGTCAAAATGCATGTTTGTTGGAACTTCTTCCAAGCATCGGCTGCACGGTATCGCTACGTCTATATCCACTGTCGCGGTAATATGCACTGTTGCATTCTCCACGTTTGAGATATGAAGTGATATCGGCTGCTTTTTCAGAATAGGATAATCTCCTAATCGCGACTCAAATGATGTGAGCGCAAGCTCTGTCTCAATTGTTGTCTCTTTATTAATAGATTTTACAATGGTTGATATATCAATCATGGTTCTCTCCTATTCACACCTAACCAATTATACATATTGGCAGAGTGTTTGTCAACAACTTTTTACTTTTTATTAACCAACAAGCTTTACTGTCTCACGGCAGATTGCAAGCTCCTCGTTTGTAGGGATGACACATACCTTTACGCTTGAGTCTGCTGTTGAGATGAGTGCCTCTACACCGCGTGTCTTGTCGTTGGTTACACGGTCAATCTTTATGCCAAGGTAGCCTAAGTATGCCATGATTTTTTCTCTTACGAAGCTTGTGTTCTCACCGATTCCTGCTGTGAATGCGATAGCGTCTACTCCGTTCATTGCTGCTGCATATGCTCCGATGTATTTTGCTACTCTGTAGCTGAATACCTCTACTGCTGCGATGGCACGCTCGTTGCCCTCATTGTAGGCTGCCTCAAGGTCTCTGAAGTCGCTTGATACGCCTGACATACCGGCTACTCCTGACTTCTTGTTGAGCACGTTCATCACACCATCGATGTCAAGGTTTTCTTTCTTTGCGATGAACTCCATGATTGATGGGTCGATATCACCTGAACGTGTTCCCATTACGAGTCCCTCAAGTGGTGTAAGTCCCATTGATGTATCTACGCATTTACCGTTTAATACTGCGCTGACTGAAGCTCCGTTTCCAAGGTGTGCTACGATAATCTTTGAGTTATTTAAGTCCATTCCAAGGTAGCTTGCTGCCTCTTTTGATACGAAGCTGTGGCTTGTGCCGTGGAAGCCGTATCTTCTTACCTTGTACTTCTCATAGTACTCATATGGAAGGCCGTAGAGGTATGCTTTCTCAGGCATTGTCTGATGGAAGGCTGTATCAAATACTCCTACCATTGGTACGTTTGGCATAAGTGCCTGGCATGCTCTGATTCCGATGATGTTGGCTGGGTTGTGAAGAGGTGCAAGATCGTTGCACTCCTCTACCTGTGCTATTACGTCCTCTGTGATGACTACTGAGTCTGAGAACTTCTCTCCGCCGTGCACTACACGATGTCCTACTGCATCAATCTCTGCAAGTGATTTTACTGCGCCTGTCTTTGGATTTACAAGTGCATCGAGTACCATCTGGATGGCCTCTTTATGTGTTGGCATAGGTGCCTCTGTGATTTCCTTGTCAAGACCCTCTTTCTGATATACGAGTCTTCCATCGATTCCGATTCTCTCGCAGAGTCCTTTTGCAAGTACCTCCTCTGAATCTGAATTGATGAGCTGGTATTTCAGTGATGAACTACCACAATTAATTACTAATACATTCATTGTTTTGTCTCCTTTGGTTTAAAATTACAATACTAGTGTTAGTATAAACTTATTTTCCAAATGCGACAAGGGTGTTTTTGTGGTATTATGGTTTTGAACTGCAAAAAATACATTATTAATTAAAGGAGCATCAAAACATGAAGGTCGCAGGTGTGATTACCGAATACAATCCTTTCCACAATGGACATAAATATCAGCTAAAGCAGATTAAAAGACAGACATCTGCTGATTATATCGTCGTAGCAATGAGCGGTGATTTCGTGCAAAGAGGCGAGCCTGCCATCATCGACAAATACGAGCGCACCCGCATGGCGCTTTTGAGCGGTGCCGACCTGGTACTTGAGCTTCCATCGGTCTTTGCCACGGCGTCTGCTGAGTTTTTTGCCCGCGGCGGAGTCAGTGTTCTCAAAAACACCGGCGTTGTGGACACGCTGTGCTATGGTGTGGAGTCTGTGGACTATGAGCTTACAACGCTTGTCGCAGGCGTGCTCAAAAATCCTCCTGCTGCATATTCTGCATCACTTGCCCGGCTGATTCAGGGTGGGATGAGCTTTCCTGCTGCTAGGAGCAGAGCGCTATGTGAATATTTTAGAGATAACTACGATAGCTCTTCAGAGAAATTAGATGCTTTCATAGCTTCACCCAATAATATTCTGGCTATTGAGTATGAGAAGGCTTTGATGGACTGTGATATTACTGGATTTCCTATCCAGCGCGTCGGGGAAGGCTATCACAGCACCGATTCGACAAATGAGTTTTCTTCCGCTACGGCTGTGCGCGGGGTGATTTCTACCTTAATTGATATAAACAAACACAACACTATTACTAATATGCAGCTTGATAATTCCGGGATTTCTGCAAAGCTCAGTCAGCTTATGCCATCAGACTGCGTTGATATTCTTGTAGATTGTATTTTGGGAGGTCATATTGTGTTGCCGGATGATGTTTCTGATATGCTTTATTATAGTCTGCTGACTGAGAAAGATACAGGATTTGAGCAATATGCAGACTGCACAAAGGAGCTTTCTGCAAAGATAGTTAAGAATATTTATAAATATGAGAGCTTTACGCAGTTTTGTGACTTACTGAAAAGTAAAAATCTAACCTATACGCGTATTTCGAGAGTTCTCACGCATATTTTACTTGGTATTGAGAAGGATGATTTTAATATATGTATGGATAATCCTTATCTGCGCATACTCGGTTTCAAAAAATCATCAGGAGAGCTTATGCATCTCCTCAAAAAAAGAGCATCAGCGCCTCTTATTACAAAAGTCGCTGATGCTCCGTATGAGCTTATTTCCAAGGATATTTTTGCTGCTGATTTGTATGGCAGACTGTGTCATTCACAGCAAAATGAGTTTACACATGGAGTTGTAATTATATAATCTACAGTTCCATTATAATCTCTCTTGCCAGACTTTCCTCTATCGGCTTCGCATGCACTCCCGGTGCAAACTCAACAGTAGCTCCTATGCCCTTTTGAAGCACGAAGCGCAGCTTTCCATCACGCACCTTTTTGTCGGTGTAGAGCTTTTTAACAAGTGCCTCCCTGTCTATATAGTCAGGTATACGTGTCGGAAGACCGGCTCTCTCATAGAGCTTTATCACGCGCTCTGCCTGCTCCTCTGACATATAGCCAAGGCGGGCTGACATGAGTGCCTGTGCTGCCATTCCGATTGACAGTGCTTCTCCGTGCAGCAGCTTATAGTCGCTGACTGTCTCGATGGCACGCCCTACTGTGTGTCCCAGATTTAAGGTTTCGCGAAGTCCTGATTCTCTCTCATCCTTCATGACCACATTGTACTTGATACGACAGTTGTTTTCTGCTATGTACTCGCACGCGAATTTCTTGAACGAATAAATATCATCCAGATTTTCCTCGATAAATTCAAACATATCCTCACTGCCCAGGCATGCGTGCTTGATGGTCTCTGCCATACCACTTGCCATCTGGCGCTGCGGCAGTGTCTTCCATGCAGCTATGTCAATGTATACCTTTTTCGGCTGATTGAACAAGCCTATGGTGTTTGTGGCAAGAGGTGTATCAATGGCTGTCTTTCCGCCTACAGATGCATCTGCCGCTGCAAGAAGTGTGGTTGCATAGTTGATAAACGGTACTCCTCTGCCATAGGTTCCTGCAATAAAGCCTGATAAATCAGTCACCACACCACCGCCTACCGCAATGATACAGCAGTCTCTTCTGTAGCCCTTTTTAAGCATGGCATCCTCTATCTTTGCCTTTGTCTCACGCGACTTGCTCTTCTCCCCTGCCGGGAAAACAAACAAATCCACCGAATATCCTGCATGCTTTATCTTCTCACAGATTGGAAGTGCATAAGGATCACGCACATTTGTATCTGTAATCACTGCAAATTTCTTTATCTTGCCTGCCAGACCATTTTCCAGATCGGATACAAGGGTGTCTGAGAGGTTATAGCCTATCTCAATATCATATGTGTCATCTACTACTTTTTTGAGTTCTACATTGAATATGCTCATTTTTTTCTCCTGTTATGCTATATTTTGTTTCTTTTGCGAGAAACTGCTACAGTATCCCAACAGCCTGCTTCGCAAGCTTATCTGCCTCTTCGTTGCCCTCTACTCCTGAGTGTCCCTTTACCTTTACAAAGGTAAGCTTTATCTGCTCCCTAACAGACATTATATAGTCATGATACGCTATAGTACCTGCTTTATTACGCTTCCAGGCTCCTGTAGCCCACATCTCTATGCCCATATAGTCATAGTATATGACAAGCTCCTTAATTCCAAGCTCTATAGCCTTTTTTACAGCAGCCTCAGCACCCTTTATCTCTCCGGCTACGTTGCGCATGGTGGCCATCTCGGCATCGTTATCCGCTCCCTGCAGCACGTATTTTTCATTGTCTGTCACAAGAAAGCCTCCATAGCCATAAGTGTGTGTGGCCTTATTGAAGGAGCCGTCGACAAACGCATAGGTGCTGCATCTTTCACCTGATTCAGATGTGTTTTTGCCGGAAGCTTTATCTCCGGTAATAAATTTTTCTGCCTCTTCAATAGTCTTAAAGCTCTTATACACCGCCCCCGGATATCCGTCAACCATCGCCTTGCAATCGTTCCAGTTCAAATATATCCCGGGGACCTTTCCCTTTTTTACCGCATAGTATTTCGATGCCATGCTTTATTTCTCCTATAATACTCTCGACAAAAATTCCTGTAATCTCTCACTCTTTGGCGCTCCAAATACTTCCTCCGGTGTGCCCTCCTCAGCTATGTTGCCCTCATTGATGAACATTACTCTGTTGGCCACCTCTCTGGCAAAGCCCATCTCGTGTGTCACAACCACCATTGTCATGCCTGCCTCTGCAAGCTCCTTCATTACCGCAAGCACCTCACCTACCATCTCAGGGTCAAGTGCTGATGTCGGTTCATCAAACAGTATGACGTCCGGATTCATCGCAAGCGAACGTATTATTGCAACACGCTGCTTCTGTCCACCCGAAAGCTGTGCCGGATATGCATCTGCCTTATCGAGCAGGCCTATCCTTGTGAGAAGCTCATCCGCCTTCTTTGATGCCTCATCCTTTGTCATCACACCAAGCTTCACCGGTGCGAGCATAATATTTGCTTTTATTGTCATGTTGGCAAACAGGTTAAACTGCTGGAAAACCATGCCGATTTTCTGTCTGGTCACATTGATGTCCGTTGACTTGTCTGTCAGGTCTGTTCCTTCAAAGAGGATTTGTCCCGATGTAGGTGTCTCGAGCAGATTGAGGGAGCGTAAAAATGTAGACTTTCCACAGCCTGACGGTCCGATGATAGCAATTACATCACCTCTGTTTACCTCTGTGCTTATGCCCTTTAATACCTCCTGCTCTCCAAAGCTCTTGTGCAGGTCTTTTACCTCTAATATCACGTTATTATCTTTCATTGCTTCTCAGTCTCCTCTCAAGTTTGCTCACTCCGTGGCTTAAAAGCATCACTATAGCCAGATAAATAAGTGCTACAGCAATAAGCGGTATAAATGCCTCGTATGTGTTGCTTCGTATAATATCTCCACCCTTTGTCAGATCCATCATACCAATATAACCACTGATTGATGTCTCCTTCAGGAGGCTGATAAACTCGTTAAGCAGCGCCGGAAGTATATTTTTGACTGCCTGCGGTATGATAACAAGCTTCATTGTCTGGCTGTAGTTGAGTCCTAAGCTTCGTCCTGCTTCAAACTGTCCTATATCAACAGACATGATACCCGAACGCACAATCTCTGCCACATATGCAGCTGAGTTAAGTCCGAAGGCAATTACTGCTACAAGTATCTTGTTGGTCACAGACGCAAGCACTACATAGTATATAATAAGAAGCTGTATCATGACAGGAGTTCCTCTGATGATGGTCAGGTACACCTTGCAAATTCCGTTTAATACAGCAAGACCGCCGTTTCTGTCATGGTTGGTTCTGACTATTGCGATTAAAAATCCAAGCACAATACCAAGCATTACGGCAAATATTGTGATAACTATTGTGTTGCCAAGTCCCTTTACGATATACATGTAACGGTTGTCCTTGACAAAGTTGTCATAAAGCTTTTCCTTTATACCGATTGAAGAGCCTGACTGGCTGTCTTTTACAATAATCTCCTGCTTTGTGGTGATATATGTATCGGTAAAATCAACATTTTTCTGTCTGTCCTCTGTCACTGTAAAGCCTGCCGCTCCGACATCTACCTTGCCTGATGATACAGCGGCAATAATTGAGTCAAACTGCATATCCTCTACCTGCATATCCATGCCAAGCTCATCAGCGATGGCCTGCATGATATCCATATCAATTCCTGTGACCTTGTTGTCATCATAGTACTCATATGGAGGGAACTCTGCATTTGTTCCTACCTTAAGTGTACCGTTTGACCTGTCAATGTCCTTCTTCACGTATGGAGTCTTTCCCACCTGATCCTCAGAGCCGATATAGTTGTCGATGATGCTCTGAACTGTTCCATCCTGCTGCAGCTTTTCAAGCGCAGTGTTTACCTTGTCGCGAAGCTCTGTATTGCCCTTTTTCAGGCAGAATGCATAGTCCTCGTTTGTAAATTCCTCGTCCAGTATCTTAAGACCTTTGTTTTCCTTTACAAAGGCAAGTGCCGGCTGCTCATCAATAACTACGCAGTCAATCTTGCCGACCTTTAATGCCTGGACTGCATCAGCACCCTTGTTGTATCTCTCTACCTTGGTGCCTGAACCGTCGTTCTCATAATCAGATACATAGATATCTCCTGTGGTACCGAGCTGGACACCTATTTTTGCGCCCTCCAGATCGTCCACACAAGCGACCTTTTTGCTGTCGCTTTTGCCGCATGCGCATAGGCCAACAATGAATGTGGCCATTAATGCTGCCATAAGCAAAATCATAATCGGTTTTTTCTTAATGGATTTCATATTATTCCTCATTTCTGTATAAATATTTATTCACAATTATATCATATTAGTTCATAAAATAAAAGAGCCTGATTTTCTCAGACTCTTTTATACCAAATATTTATGCATCATGCTCCATGTTACTTAACTTCTTCGCCTGGTCGGCTGCGATACAGGCATCAATTATTTCCTGGATATCTCCGTTAAGAATCTTGTCAAGCTTATAGAGTGTCAGATTGATTCTGTGATCTGTCACACGTCCCTGTGGGAAGTTGTAGGTACGAATCTTCTCAGCACGGTCTCCTGTACCGATCTGGCTTCGTCTCTCCTCTGCCTCTGCATCCTGCTTCTTCTGAAGCTCCATGTCATAGAGCTTTGTACGAAGAAGTGCAAAAGCCTTTTCCTTGTTCTGTATCTGTGACTTCTCAGTCTGGCTGTAGATGACAATACCTGTTGGATAATGTGTCAGTCTAACAGCTGAATCAGTTGTATTGACACACTGACCACCGTTTCCTGAAGCACGCATTACGTCGATTCGGATATCCTTGTCATCAATCTTGATATCCACATCCTCTGCCTCAGGCATCACTGCTACTGAGCATGTAGAGGTCTGGATACGTCCCTGTGACTCTGTCTCAGGCACACGCTGCACACGGTGTACTCCCGACTCGTACTTTAGGATAGAGTATGCACCGGAGCCCTTTACCATGAACTCGACCGACTTCATGCCGCCGATTCCTGTCTCATCGGCATCAAGTGTCTCCACCTTCCAGCCTCTGTTCTCTGCGTAGTGTACATACATACGATAGATTTCCGCTGCAAAAAGAGCTGCTTCCTCTCCACCTGCGCCGGCACGGATTTCAACGATTACGTTCTTGTCATCGTTAGGATCCTTTGGCAGAAGAAGTATTTTAAGCTCTTTTTCAAGCTCCTCCACCTGCTCTTTTGAATCCTTAAGCTCTTCCTTTGCAAGCTCTCTCATCTCTTCATCTGACTCTTCATCCAAAATAGCCAGAGAATCCTCAATATTCTGCTTACACTCTTTATATTTCTTATATGTCTCAACTATTGGAGCAAGGTCACTCTGCTCCTTCATAAGCTTTTTAAATCTGTTTGCATCATTTGCCACATTCGGCTCGCTGAGCAGATTCATCAGCTCCTCATAATGGTGTATAAGATCTTCTAACTTATCAAACATGTTTTTCCTCCTTGCTGTCATACACTCCCGATACTACCCTGTCGTTTCCCGCCAGGTCCTTTATCACATGTACATCGCTAAAACCTGCAAACTGCATCATATCTGACACCTGTCTGCCCTGGTCGCAGCCTATCTCAAAAAGCAGCCTGCCCTGCGGCTTTAGATTTGCCCTGCAGTCCTTTATGATGCGCCTGTAAAACAAAAGCCCATCCTCTGAGCCGTCAAGAGCCTCATGTGGCTCAAACACTGACACCTCAGGCATCAGATGCGGTATCTCATCGCTTCTTATATATGGTGGATTGGATACTATCACATCATACATCTCATCGACATGCTCAAACAGATCGCTTCTCTCGAAATCGACAAATACGCCGTTGAGCCTTGCGTTTTCCTTTGCCACATTGAGCGCCTGCTTTGAAATATCACAGGCTGCACCGTCCACATTGGTCGTGTTCTTTAAGATGCTTATAATTATGCATCCGCTTCCGGTACACATATCAAGCACTCTCATCCCAGGCTCTATCACCTTGAGTGCCTCCTCCACAAGAGTCTCTGTGTCCTGACGCGGTATGAGCACATTGCTGTTCACACGGAATTTAAGTCCCATAAACTCCTGCTCTCCGACTATGTACTGGAGTGGTATACGCTCAGCGCGCTTGCTCAAAAGTGCCTGATATTCCCTTATCTGCTCCTGCGACATTTCCTCATCCATATGCACATAGTAATATGTGTGATCTATCCTGCATGCCATAGCCAAAAGCAGCCATGCATCATTTTTTGCGTCAACTATATTTGCTTTTTGTAATATGCTTTCCCCAAGCAAAATTGCTTCTCTATATGTCATATATACCTTCTATCCGGTGGTCAATGTGCGCACACATTGTTTTCCTTCTGCCATTTCTTCCAGTCAAACACTGCCTCAACTGATGCGATGCCCACCTCAATCATTTCATCATCCGGCTCCTTTGTCGTCAAACGCTGCATTAAAAGCCCCGGAACACTAAGCAGGTTTACAAGCGGGTTATCGTATCTGCCTGCAAGTCTGATAAACTCATAAGACACTCCTGCGATTACAGGAATAAGCACAAGTCGTAACAACAACTGCAGCGGCTTTGAATCCACGCGGATAAACATGAAAAACAGTATGCTTATGAGCATTACTATAAGCAGAAAGCTTGTGCCGCAGCGCTTGTGATGCTTTGAGCTTTTTCTCACATTTTCCACTGTAAGAGGAAGCCCGTGCTCAATGCAGTTTATGCATTTATGCTCAGAGCCGTGATACATAAATGTGCGCTTAATGTCAGGTGTAAGCGATATGATTGCTATATATCCCAAAAATATTGCCAGTCTGATAACACCCTCTATGAACGCTATGAGCAGCTGTGAGCTTATTACCTTTTTAAAGAGCCCTGAAAGAAAGTACGGCAGTGCAAAAAACAGCGCGAGCGCTATGACAATTGACAGTACCACTGTACCTCCAAGCATGGCATTCTCCTGCTTCTTTTCTTTGGCAGCCTTTTTTGCTTTTTCTTCCTCTGTAAGAGACTCTTCCTTATCCTTTTTCTTTGAAGAAGATGCGCTTTCATCATCCTCATCCTCGAAAAAAGACGCTGAATACATCAGTGTGCTCATGCCCAGATAAAGTGAATCGACAAAGCTTACCACACCTCTTAAAATAGGAATCTTTCTAACTGTATCAAGTGTCTTTGAATTCTTGCGCTTTGACACCTTGACATCTATCTCATGGTCAGGCTTCCTCACCGCTACTGCGTATGTGTCCTTATTCTGCATCATTACGCCTTCCATGACAGCCTGACCGCCAATACCTGAATACTTCATAAAACCTCTCTATATTCCAAAAAAGGTTGAGGTATATTGCAACCTCAACCTTTCAAGTAACTATATGATTCTATTTCATACCATATTTCTTATTGAACTGCTCAATACGTCCACGAGCCTGGTTAGCTTTCTGCTGACCTGTGTAGAATGGATGGCACTTTGAGCAAATCTCTACGTGGATCTCCGGCTTTGTAGATCCTGTAACGAATGTGTTACCACAGTTACATGTAACAGTTGCCTGATAATAATCTGGATGGATTCCTTCTCTCATGATTTTCACCTCTTTTATATTCTTATCGTATTTCTATAGCTTCACTCTTTATACCCGTATGCCCGATCCGCATATGATACTTGCTGCAAGAGCGACACGTTGCGTCCGTTTACATCCCGATAAACAGCTTAGTTATTGTAGCACATGAATCTGTCAATTGCAAGACATTTTTATAAAATTCTGTTTTTCTTTACAAGATTAACAAATTCCTTGTTGCTCTTTGTGTGTGCAAACATGTTGAGTACGTTCTCAACAGCCTCATCAGAACGCATGCCGTTGAAGGCTTTACGCATATTGTCGACTGCTGCCTGCTCATCATCATCCAGAAGCAGGTCCTCACGCCTTGTACCTGATTTTACTATATCTATAGCAGGGAAGATTCTCTTCTCTGAGAGCTTTCTGTCGAGCACAAGCTCCATGTTTCCTGTTCCCTTGAACTCCTCAAATACCACATCATCCATCTTGCTTCCTGTATCGACAAGAGCTGTGGCAAGAATTGTCAGGCTGCCTCCATTTCTCATATTACGGGCTGCACCGAAAAATCTCTTTGGCATATGAAGTGCTACAGGATCAAGTCCTCCTGAAAGTGTACGGCCTGATGGTGGAACTGTCACATTGTAAGCTCTTGCAAGTCTTGTTATGCTGTCGAGGAGTATCATAACATCATTACCATGCTCTACAAGACGCTTTGCTCTCTCTATTACCATCTCTGACACTCTCTTGTGATGCTCCGGAAGCTCATCAAATGTAGAGTAGATAACCTCGACATTATCTCCCTCTATAGCCTCCTTGATATCTGTGACCTCCTCCGGTCTCTCGTCAATAAGAAGAATAATAAGATGCATCTCAGGATTGTTTACAGTTACAGACTTTGCAACCTCTTTAAGTAATGTGGTCTTTCCGGCCTTAGGCTGTGAAACAATCATGCCTCGCTGTCCCTTTCCTATTGGAGAGATGAGATCTACAACTCTCATCGCAACACTGGCGCCCGGTCTCTCGAGACGCAGTCTCTCATTTGGAAATATAGGTACAAGATCCTCAAAGCTCGTACGCTTCTGTGCTACATCCGGTGTATATCCGTTGACAGTGGTCAGATATAAAAGCGCCTGGAACTTCTCACGCTCTGATTTCACCTTCATATTACCCTTTACGATATCACCGGTCTTTAAATTGAAGCGGCGTATCTGCGCAGGTGCCACATAGATATCGTGATCTCCCGGCATATAATTATCACAGCGGATAAAGCCAAAGCCCTCAGGCATTACCTCAAGTATGCCTTCTGCCTCCTCTCCACTATCAAGTGCTGCATAATCATCTTTAAAAGAGTTGGCGCGCTCCTCAGCTGTACCGTTTTTCTCAGCCTCCTCAGCCTCTTTTGCGTCCTCCTCGAGCATTCTTTCAATAATCTGACCCTTTTTCAGCGATGAAATACCCTTAAGTCCTCTTGCCTTCGCCAGATCCTTAAGCACAAATGCCGACAAGCTTTCATATTTTTCTCTCATCTGTTCCATTTCGTCTTCTCCTTAAATTTGATAACAGTAATTTATTCAATTCACATCACATTAAAACTATAATTAAACTAATATATCTGTGTAGCTATTGGGAAATAACGCCTGAATTGACTTTTGAATCATTAATTATAGATTATACATCATTTCGTCAAAAATATAAAGCAAATTCTTCTTTTTTATCATTATTTTTTAATATAAACGGTTATCTCCATAGTTACTTGATTTAAATCATGTGCAATGTTATGATTAATCAAAAGAATTTTTAGAGGGAGAATTACCATGGATAATAAAGAAAAAGCACTGAAATGCCACGAAGCGTGGAACGGAAAGCTCGAAACCATCGCCAAATCAAAGGTTAATTCGAGGGAGGATCTGGCAATCGCATACACTCCGGGTGTTGCTGAGCCTTGTAAGGTCATAGCCGAGGATAAGGAGGCTGCATACAAATACACCTGGAAGGCAAATACTGTTGCCGTAGTGTCAGACGGTAGTGCTGTGCTCGGTCTCGGAAATATCGGACCTTACGCTGCAATGCCTGTTATGGAGGGCAAATGCGTACTTTTCAAGGAGTTTGGCAACGTAAACGCAGTTCCTATCTGTCTTGACACACAGGACACTGAGGAGATTATTACCGCAGTCAAAAATATCGCACCGGGCTTCGGCGGAATTAACTTAGAGGATATTTCCGCTCCGCGCTGCTTTGAGATTGAGGAAAGACTTAAAGAGATGCTCGATATTCCTGTATTCCACGATGACCAGCACGGAACTGCCATCGTCGTGCTCGCAGGTATCATCAACTCACTCCGCCTGACCGGCAAAAAGAAAGAGGACTGTAAGGTCGTTGTAAACGGTGCAGGCTCAGCAGGTGTTGCTATCACAAAGCTTCTTCTGACATACGGTTTTACACATGTGACCATGTGTGACCGTTTAGGCATCATAGGAAAGGACTACCCAAATCTCAACTGGATGCAGCAGAAAATGACAGAGGTTACAAACCTTGAAAATGCACAGGGTACTCTTGCAGACGCTTTAAAGGGTGCTGACATATTCGTTGGTGTTTCTGCTCCAAATATCGTCACAGCAGAGATGGTTTCTTCCATGAATAAGGATGCTATTCTTTTTGCCATGGCAAATCCTGTTCCTGAGATTATGCCTGATGTGGCAAAGGCTGCAGGTGCCAGAGTGGTCGGAACCGGAAGAAGTGATTTCCCTAACCAGATAAACAACGTGGTTGCTTTCCCTGGAATCTTCAAGGGCGCTCTAGAGGGACGTGCTACACAGATTACCGAGGAAATGAAGCTTGCTGCTGCAGAAGCATTGGCCGGCCTTGTTTCAGACGAAGAATTAAATGATGATTTTATTATGCCTGAGGCATTTGATCCTCGTGTTGCCGCTGTTGTCAGCGAGGCTGTAAAGTCACATATCTAATCTAATGAGATACTATTCACTCAACCAATACTGCCGCGATACCTTCGGCGAAAAGCTCTACAAGCTCTCTTTAGACGGAGGCATGACCTGTCCAAACCGTGACGGCTTTCTCTCATCGCTTGGATGCCTGTACTGCAGCGCCGGTGGCTCCGGTGATTTTGCGGCAGATCGAAGCCTTTCAATAAAGGAGCAGCTTTCTGCCGCCAAAGAAAAAGTGGCTTCAAAGAGCAGCTGTGAACATTTTATCGCATATTTCCAGGCTTTTACCAACACATATGCGCCCGTAGATTACTTACGGCGCATATTTTATGAGGCAATAGAAGATCCATCTGTCGCTGTGCTGTCCATTGGTACAAGAACCGACTGTTTTTCTGCTGAAATATATGATCTGCTCTCAGAATTAAACCGCATAAAGCCGGTCTGGGTAGAGCTGGGTCTTCAGACCATCCATCAATCTACTCTTGATGCCATGAACACCCATACCTGCGTTGAGGATTTCATAGCTGTGACTGATGAGCTTAAACGCCGTGGGATAAAGGTCATTGCACATCTCATACTAGGGCTTCCACATGAGACACGGGAAATGATGCTTGAATCCGTTGATTTTGTTGCCAAAAGCGGTATTTTCGGGGTTAAGCTACAGCTGCTTCACGTGCTAAAGGGCACACCACTGGCTGATATGTATATTCAACAGCCATTTGAGCTTTTTACGCTGGATGAATACTGTGACTTTGTGGTAGACTGTATAGAAAGACTGCCAAAGGACATGGTTATCCATCGCATGACCGGTGACGGACCACGCTCTTTACTTGTTGCACCGCTTTGGAGCACAGATAAAAAACGGGTTCTAAACACAATCAATAAGAGATTTGAAGTCAGGGACACATATCAGGGACGATTAAACTTGTTTTAAAGGAGGAAATCATGGCAGAGCCATTTACCATATATAAGCTGACAATTTTATACATGCTCGATAAAGCGGGCTTTCCGCTGTCAAACACACAGATTTCCAATTTCTTTTTGGAAAAAGAATACACCGACTACTTCCGTGTACAGGAGGTCATCGGCGATTTAGTAAATGCTGATTTAATTAATTTTGAGTCTACTCATTCCAATACGCAGTACACTCTGACTGCCGCCGGAAAAGAGACGCTTGGTTTCTTCAAGGACAAGATTACCGATGGTATCGAGTCTGATGTAAAGAGCTTCTTTACTGACAACAAGCTCGAGTTCAGACAGGAAAACTCTATTCTTGCCGACTATTACAGGACAACCGACCACAAGTATGCAGTACGCTGTCAGGTGCGCTCGGAGAGCACAACTATCATCGACCTTACTCTCTCAGTCGGCACAAAGGAGCAGGCTGAGGCCATATGCAGCAACTGGAAGAATCAGAACGAGGATGTGTACGCATACCTCATGGATATGCTGCTTCGATAAATTATTTTTTGGTTTTTCTTACAGAGTAGCCGAAGCTGCCGAGCTTATCTCCAAAGCCAAAATACTCTCCGTGTGAGTACATCACAAGACCGGTATCATTGATATGAAACTTCCCGGTCTCGTCCATGTATTTATCGTCCACTGTCACACCGACAACATCTGCTATAAACATTGTATGGCTGCCGAGCTCCTCACATTTTCTTACCCTGCACTCAATATTTACCGGACTTTCCGATATTCCGACTGCTGACACATGCTGCATCGCAAGCGGTGTCAGGTGCAGCTCTTTAAATTTGTCAACATCCCTGCCGCTCTTCACTCCGCAGTAGTCGCAGGCTTTAATCAGCTCCTCAGTGGTCAGATTCACCACAAACTCTCCTGTTTCTTTAATCATGTTATAAGAAAAGCGCTCAGGCCTTACAGATATTGAAAGCATAGGCGGATTGGTGCACACCGTCCCCGCCCATGCCACTGTTATTATATTGTTATTTCCTGCCTTGTCAGTGACACTTACCATCACAGCCGGCACCGGGTTTAGCATATTGCCCGGCTTCCAATTTTGTTTTCCCATATGTTAATTTATCCTTTAATTTTATATTCTTTTTATCCACTAATTTTCCTTTAGGTTTTCCATGCTTTCTTTAAGACGCACCTTATTTGCTTCCTCAAGCTCCGTCAGTGGCAAGCGAAGTCCTCCCACATCATATCCCAAAAGCTTCATAGCAGCCTTTACAGGAATCGGATTCACCTCGCAAAACAGTACCTCTATAAAATCCAGGTATTTAAGCTGGATATCAAGTGCTGATTTAATATTTCCATCAAGGTATTCCATTACCATATCATGCACTGCAGCCGGCATTACATTAGACAGCACTGATATCACACCGATTCCACCTAGTGAAAGTATCGGGATGACCTGGTCATCATTTCCGGAATAAATATCAAGGTCATCTCCTGCCAGCTTTTTAAGCCTTGCAACCTGCGATATATTGCCGCTCGCTTCCTTGATTCCTACGATATTTTCAAAGTCCCTGCCAAGCCTTGCAGCAGTCTGCGGAAGTATATTGCAGCCAGTGCGCGACGGTACGTTGTACATAATGATTGGAAGCCCAACCGCTCCTGCGATTGCTGCATAGTGCGCATAAAGACCATTCTGCGTGGCTTTATTGTAGTAAGGAGTGACAACGAGCAGACCATCTACACCAAGCTTTTCTGCCTTCTGTGAGAAATCTATCACATTTTGTGTGCAGTTGGCACCTGTTCCCGCTATTACAGGAATCCGTCCGGCGGTCTCATCGACCACACATTTTATTACCGAAAGCTTTTCTTCCTCTGTCATGGTGGCAGGCTCACCTGTGGTGCCACACACAATGATTGCATCAGTTCCACCGTCTATCTGCCTTTTCACCAGCGTCCTAAGCATTTCATAGTTTACACTGTTATCCTCATTGAAAGGAGTAATTAGCGCTACTCCGGCGCCCTTAAACAGAGACATATATACCTCCCAAATACACTATTGTACTGAATTATTACACTGAACTATTTTATACTAAACTATTTAACCTATACTAAAATATTAGAGCCTGATATCAGGATTTTCTTTTATTATATCAGCAATTAATTCTCTCTCATCCATGTGATGCTTTACACCCTTTATCTCCTGATAATCCTCATGGCCCTTTCCTGCAAGCACTATGATATCACCATCCTTGGCATTCTCCATGCAGTATCTGATGGCCTCCTTACGGTCAGGAATTGTCACATACTCTCCATCTGCCTTGTGTACACCCTGTAAAATATCATTGATGATGTCCATAGGCTCCTCATCTCTTGGATTATCGGATGTGACAACAGTCAGGTCTGCAAGCTTTGATGATACCTCTCCCATCTCATAACGGCGTGACTTTGCCCTGTTTCCGCCACAGCCAAACAGGCATACAAGTCTGCCCGGCTCATACTCCTTAAGAGTAGTCAGAAGGCTCTCAAGCGCCATTGCATTATGCGCATAATCAATCATAAGGGTATATCTCTTTGTTACAGGAACAATCTCTATTCTGCCCTTTACGCTCACATGATGAAGAGCCTCCTCGATTGCCTTTTTATCCACATTGAAATGATGGCAGATGGCAATAGCTGTGAGTGAATTGTACACTGAGAATTTGCCCGGCACATTGACCTCCACATCAAAATCGAGAAGTCCTGATACATGGTATTTCACACCGAGTGCTCCATGCTCCTTTTTAAGCTCGACATTTTCTGCTACCAGATTGTTTGTGGACTTGTAGCCATAGGTCTCCACCTGACATGTGTGTCCCTTCATAATGCCCTCTAAGTGCTCATCATCTCCGTTAAAGATACCAAGCCTGCACTGTCTGAACAAAAGGCTCTTGCAATGCATGTAATCTGCGAAATCCTTGTGCTCATGCTCCCCGATATGGTCAGGCTCAAGATTTGTAAATACACCGATATCAAAGGTAAAGCCCGATACTCTGTGAAGCATAAGTGCCTGTGATGACACCTCCATAACGACCGCATCGAGGCCTTCATCCACCATCTCCTTAAACAGCTCCTGAACTCTGTATGACTCAGGTGTGGTATTTGCTGACGGGATTTTCCTGTCACCGCAGATGGACTCTATTGTACCGATAAGTCCTGTCTTTATGCCGGCTGACTCAAGAATAGACTTTACCATATATGTGGTAGTGGTCTTACCCTTTGTACCTGTAATACCGATAGTCTTGATTTTCTCGGCCGGATAATCAAAATAGGCTGCTGACATGCAGGCAAGTGCAAGCCTTGTATCATCTACCTTAATATATGTCACCCCGTCGATAGGAGTCACATCTTTTTCGACAACCACAGCGGCTGCACCTTTTTTCACCACATCAGGGATGAAATCATGCGCATCTGACACAGTTCCCGATATACACACAAATACAGATGCCTTCTCCACCTTGCGCGAATCGTACACGAGTGTGGAAATCTCTATATCTGTGCTTCCTGCTAATACTTTATAATCAATTCTTTCAAGTAATTTTTCAAGCTTCATTTTCTTTTCTCCCATATTTTTATTATATTTTCTTGTGATTTTATTTCTTAAAGAGTTGTAACTATTGAATCCCACGCACATTCGCAAAACCGCGCGCTACTCGTGCTTTACCTGACATCGATTTCTCCCGAGAACACCTCTGTAGCAGGACCTGTCATAAACACATGATTGGTTTCAGATATATACTCAATAGTCAGATCTCCGCCTCTTAGATGCACGAGCACCTTGTTGTCAGTCTTTTTGTTTAGTATGCATGCCATGACTGTCGCACAGGTTCCTGTACCGCAGGCCCAGGTCTCAGCACTGCCTCTCTCCCATACTCGCATTTTTGCTTCATTCCTTGAAAGTATCTCTACAAACTCAGTGTTGGTGCGCTTCGGAAACATCTTATGATTCTCAAAAAGCGGACCATATTTCTCAAGCTCAAAGCCTGCCACATCATCGACAAACACCACTGCGTGAGGATTTCCCATTGAAACACAGGTCATGCGCCATTTTCTTTCGCCCACAGAAATCGGCTCATCTATCACCCTGTAGTCATCATCATAAGCACTTCCGTCTGCCTTCACCACCGGAATATCCCCCGGTGTCAGAATAGGCTCCCCCATATCCACACGCACCTGTGATACCTTTCCTTCCTCCACATATAGTGTGAGATACTTGATGCCGGCTCCTGTCTCAACCGATATCTCGGTCTTGTCAGTAAGCTTATGGTCATACACATATTTTGCCACGCAGCGTATGCCGTTTCCGCACATCTCGGCTTCCGAGCCATCTGCATTATATATTCTCATTCTAAAATCAGCCTTGTCGGACGGTCCTATTGTGATGAGTCCGTCTGAGCCTATTCCAAAGTGTCTGTCACTGACATATATTGACACCCTTGCCGGGTCATCTAATTTCTCTTCAAACAGGTTTACATATACATAATCATTTCCACAGCCATGCATTTTTGTAAATTTCATAGTGGTCACCTCGTTATTGGTTTTTTATATTGTTCTGAATTGTTACGTTTATTATATTATACATCGCACTTTCTGGTTTTTCTATAGCTTTTTGTGCGTTTTATGTTGCGTTTTGTGTTGTTATAGATTATGCTTAGATTATGCTTAATACAAATTAATGGAATACAGATTAATCTCTGTTTATCATTCATATTTGTGAATAGTAACATCTAATTATCAAAGGAGCATAGCATGGATTCAAATTATGCAAAAACAGGCTACCTGACGGAACCCTTTAAAATATTTCATCTAAAAGACGAGCACAAGCTGAATATAGATTTCCACTATCATGATTTCCACAAAATACTGATTCATCTGCGCGGCAATGTATCCTACTGCATTGAGGGACGCAGCTATGACCTTAAAGAAAATGATATCGTGCTTGTCAATGCCGGCGAGGTACATAAGCCAATATTAAATGATGATTCAATTTATGAAAGAATCATTATATATGTTTCCCAGCAGCTTATTGACGATTATGTGAGCAAGGGCTATGACCTGGCATGCTGTTTCAAGCAGGCCTATGCCAACCAGTCACATGTGCTAAGACTCGCTGCGACTAAGGGCAGCCGCCTGGCTGATACAATCAAGGGACTCGACTCTACACTCAAAGAAACCAATGAATATGCAAATGAGCTGTACCAGAAGCTCCTGTTTTTAGAGTTTCTGATACAGCTCAATCGTATAACCCTGCATGGTGGCATCGAGTATATTAACACATTTTCGTCAAACAAAAAAATTGTAGAGATTTTGGATTTCTTAAATAAGAATTTAACAAATCATATAAGTATTGATGATCTGGCAGATAAATTCTTTGTGAGCAGGTATCACCTGATGCACACCTTCAAGGAAGAAACCGGCTGCACCATAGGCTCATATATCACAACAAAGCGACTGTTTCTTGCCCGTGATATGATTCGCGACGGAAGCAGTGTGGCTGACGCCTGCGATGCCTGCGGCTTCGGAAGCTATTCCTCGTTTATCCGTGCATACCGCAAGCAATTCAACTCTACACCTACACATAAATAAAAGCTTCACGGTATAAAACCTGGGGTATTATCTCTCGTTAATCACATTTATAAGCTCAGGTATGAGCTGCTTCTTGCGGGATACCACACCCTTAAGCATAATTCCATCCTTACTCTGTGGCTGATTGTATGCCGAAGCTGCTATTGACGCTGCCTCTGCGCCACTGTAGATGAGATATGTAGACTCATTAAGTATATCAGTGAGCATAACAAAGAGCATATCAAGCTGTTTTTCCACCTGCATCTTGTCAAGCAGAGGTACCACTCTCGCCTGTACCTTATCCAGCTCTGTTCTGGAGAGTGCAGAAATCTGTGATACTCCGAAGGTGTAGTCTCCTGAATGGAATATTTTAAAATCCTGATTTAATATTTCCTCTTCTGTCTTGTTTGCAAAGTTACTTCCGGCCTCAAACATTTTCTGGGCAAACTCATCCACATCTATCTGAGCAATCTCCGCAAGTATAAGCGCTGTAGATTTGTCAATCTGAGTGCATGTAGGCGAACGGAATACCAGTGTGTCAGAGAGTATTGCAGCACACATAAGTCCCGCCATCTGAGGAGTAACCTCCACTCCCTTTTCCATATACATCTGATAGATTATGGTACCGGTACATCCAAGCGGCTGGTTTCTGAAATATACAGGTCCAATTGTCTCAAGAGAACCAATTCTGTGGTGATCAATTATCTCAAGAATCTCAGCTTCATCAATATTGGCAACTGCCTGTGAGGTCTCGTTATGATCCACAAGTATCACCTGCTTTTTCCTTGCATTCATCAAATTTCTGCGTGAAAACATGCCGACATAATTTTGGTTTTCGTCGAGTATCGGGAAATCCCTGTGTCGGATTTTTGAAACTGTATCACGCACATCATCCACATAATCATCCAAATCAAAATGAATAAGATTTTCTCTTGTCATAAATGACTTTATAGGCATACTCTGATTTATAAGACGTGATGCCGTAAATGTGTCGTATGGTGTGCTGATCACAACCACATCCTTAGCGTTTGCGGCATTTATCACATCCTTTGATATATCGAAGCCGCTTGTCACGATAATACAGCTGCAGTTCGCCTCAATACATATAAGCTGTGACTCCTCACGGTCTGATATGATAACCATATCATCCTCGCATACATTGCCCTTTAAGGTTTCAGGTGTACCGGCTCCGACTATAACCTTTCCTTTCACAAAATAGCCATGCTCATTGCCTGCGACTATCTTGCCATCCAGTGTCTCTATAATATTCCTGTACTGGGTTCTTGCCTTTGCCAGAATAGAATTGTCATACACATCCATATACGACTTTGCAATATCACTTGTCACAATCAGACCCTCAAGCTTGTCCCTCTTATTTACAACCGGAAGAGTGACTACGTTGAGTATCTTCATCATCTCCCATGCTTTTTTCATGGATAGATTACTGCTGACACCCTCAGTCCTTCTGATATGTATATCCTTTATCTGTGTTCCAACATCCTTCAAAAGCGCAGGTGTATCAGCCTTGAAATAATCCAGCACAAAAGCTGTCTCCGCACTAATACTGCCTGCTCTCATTGGTATGTATTCCACTGTATCATCTATCTGTGATTTAAGATTGGCATACGCTATTGCCGCACAAATAGAATCTGTGTCGGGATTTTTATGTCCAACAACTCTTACAATCTTTTTTGCCATGTAATTTTCCTCTCTGCCTGCCTTATAAAATGTCAAAATATGGTGCAACTCTTAGACTAAGAATTGCACCACCCTATTACAATACTATTTATTAAAAAATCGAACCAAAGAAACCGAATATATACAATGCGATTGCAATAAAACCAAATGTATTGATTATTGCAAGTACCGTAGAAATAACCGCAAAGGTCTTTGTTGTGCCAACCTGCTTCTCAAGCTCAGAAACAGTATCTACCTTGTCTCCCATTACCTTAAAAAGATCCTGAATATTTCTAAAGCACTTAACATTCTCTGTATGTACCTTATCAGACAGCTCTGCCTTAATCGAAACAAGCTGATCATTAAGCTCAGTGAGCGATTGCAGCATATGGGCATTCGCCTCATTGACCGCTGATGTAACTGCGGCCGTGCCCTCCTCAGTGATACGTCTTGTCTGCTCCAAGGTGTCACCAAAATCAAGGCTCTGACCTATATTCTGGCTGATACCGGATATCTCACTGCCAAGCGACTGTCCGAGATTACCAATCTGACCGGACATAGAGCTTCCAAGATTGTCCATATTGGCATTTACCGAGCGCCCCAGATTATCCATATCAGAGCTTACCTGACGGCCTAAGCTGTCCATGCCTGCATTCATAGATTGCTCTATCTCAGCCATCTTTTCATGAACACTCTCTATAAGCACGTCAATCTGCTTTGCAACCTGTGCTGTGATACCGTCGGCTTTCTCCTGTCTCTCGTCGAGTATCTGCTGCAGCTCCTCTGCTTTAGCTTCTCTCTCCTCAACTATGGTTGAAAGCTCCTCTGCTTTAGATTCTTTTGTATTGAGCATCTCCTGAAGACGTTTTGCCTTTTCACGAAACTCATCAATTTGGGTTAACAAAAAATCATCTTTATCCATTTGTATATTATCCTCTTTTTCCTGCATTCTTCCACTGCGATTCACATCATCTCTAACTACACGGGATGCCATTACTGTCCTTGAAAGTACTGCCCGCTCCCCTTGTTCTGTTGATACAAATCTTTTTGCACGTCTATCAAATATGCCTGACATTCGTATTCCTCCGATGGTTCCATTAAATACCATTAACATACATATTGTACCATTACATATTGTATTTGTAAATAAAAAACCACAAAATATAGGGTAATCACATGAAACTAATCAAAAATCCCACAGAGCAAATGCCCTGTGGGATAAAGTATATACCGTGACTAATGAATTAGTCCTCTCCGTATAATTTAACGAGTTTCTCAAGGTGTGTATAACGTGCCTTAGCTGTCTCCTCAGACTTAGCAAAGAGCTTCTCTGCTCTCTCTGGGAATGGCTTGATAAGACGAGTATAACGTGCCTCGTTGTTAAGGAACTCCTGGTAAGATCCGTCGCCGGCCTTTGATGTAAGAGTGAATGGATTCTTTCCTTCAGCCTTGAGTGCAGGGTTGAATGAGAAGAGGTTCCAGTATCCAGCCTTAACAGCCTTCTTCATCTCATCCTGGCAGTGGTTCATACCACCCTTAGCGATACCGTGAAGCTCGCAAGGTGCGTATCCGATGATGAGTGATGGTCCCGGATAAGCCTCAGCCTCTGTGATGGCCTTAACAGCCTGTGCTGGGTTTGCTCCAAGAGCGATCTGTGCAACGTATACATATCCGTAGCTCATAGCGATCTCTGAAAGTGACTTCTTGCTTGTCTCTTTACCAGCTGCTGCGAACTGACATACCTCACCGATGTTAGAAGCCTTAGAAGCCTGTCCACCTGTGTTAGAGTACATCTCAGTATCGAATACCATTACGTTTACGTTCTCACCAGAAGCAAGTACATGGTCTAATCCACCGAAACCGATATCATATGCCCATCCGTCACCACCGAAGATCCATACAGATTTCTTTCCGAGGTAATCCTTCTTAGCAAGTACTTCTTTAGATTTCTCACATCCGGCTGCTGCTGCCTTCTCTAACTCTGCGATAAGAGCTGTTGTTGGCTCAACGTTTGCCTTTGTGTCGTCCTTTGTCTCAAGGAACTTGTCTGCTGCTGCCTTGAACTCAGCTGTAGCCTTGTCTGATGCAGCGATCTCTTTAACAAGCTCGATAGCCTGGTCACGGAGATATCTCTGTCCAACTTCCATACCTAAACCATGCTCAGCATTATCCTCGAAGAGTGAGTTAGACCAAGCCGGTCCCTTCTTAGAGTTGATATTTACTGTGTATGGTGATGTAGCTGCCGGGTTACCCCAGATAGAAGAACATCCTGTTGCGTTAGAGATGTACATCTGCTCACCGAAGAGCTGTGTAATAAGTCTAGCGTAAGATGTCTCAGCACATCCTGCACATGAGCCTGAGAACTCAAGGAGTGGCTGGTTGAACTGTGATCCCTTAGGTGTTGTATCAACCATTCCGGCATCTGTCTTCTTAGAAACGTTAGCTACTAAGTAATCAAATACTGGCTGCTCTGCTGCCTGAGACTCCTGTGGCTGCATTGAGATAGCTGCTGTAGGACAAACTGTGATACACTCACCACATCCCATACAGTCAAGTGGAGATACGCTCATTGTATACTTGTAAGCGCCTGCCTTTGGCTTCATATCAGCAACCTTCATATTGTCAGGAGCTGCTTTTACTTCGTCATCTGTAAGTAAGAATGGACGAATTGTAGCGTGAGAACATACAAATGCACAGTTGTTACACTGGATACACTTCTCTGGATCCCACTGTGGAACTGTAACGGCTGTTCCTCTCTTCTCGTATGCAGAAGCACCTGTTACATACTGTCCGTCTGCCTTGTCAGCGAATGCTGAAACCGGAAGGCTGTCTCCATCCATCTTAGCGATTGGATCAAGGAGCTCGTTAACAAGCTTAACAACCTCTGGACGTCCTGTGCGCTCTGCCTTAGGAGCATCTGCCTCAGGATTCTTCCAAGACTCTGGTACCTCTACCTTATGTACAGCGTCAACACCGGCATCAATAGCCTTGTAGTTCATCTCTACTACTGCGTCACCCTTCTTTGAGTATGACTTCTTAGCAGCAGCCTTCATGAACTCAATAGCCTTGTCGATTGGCATTACATCAGCGAGTTTGAAGAATGCAGACTGGAGAATTGTGTTAGTTCTCTTGCCCATTCCGATCTCGATAGCCTTGTCGATAGCGTTGATTGTGTAAAGCTGAATGTTGTTGTCAGCGATATATTTCTTAGCGTCAGCATTGAGGTGATGAGCAAGCTCTTCATCTGACCACTGGCAGTTGATCATGAATACTCCGCCCGGCTTAACATCCTGAACCATCTTCATGCCCTGGATAACGTATGCAGGGTTGTGGCATGCTACGAAGTCTGCCTGGTTGATGTAGTATGGGCTTCTGATTGGGTTGTCACCAAATCTCAAGTGAGAAATTGTAACACCACCGGTCTTCTTTGAGTCATACTGGAAGTATGCCTGGATGTATTTATCTGTGTGGTCACCGATGATCTTTGTAGAGTTCTTGTTAGCACCTACAGTACCATCTCCGCCGAGACCCCAGAACTTGCACTCTTTTGTACCAGGTGCAGATGTGATAGGAGCTGGCTTAACCTCTGGAAGTGAAAGATTTGTAACATCATCCACGATTCCAAGTGTAAATCTGTGCTTAGGAGCATCCTTCTCAAGCTCTGTATATACAGCGAATACTGATGAAGGTGGTGTATCCTTAGATCCTAATCCGTAACGTCCGCCTACTAATACAACATCGTTCATACCTGCTTCACGAAGTGTTGTAGCAACGTCTAAGTATAATGGCTCACCAAGTGATCCTGGCTCTTTTGTACGGTCTAATACAGCGATCTTCTTTGCTGTCTTTGGAATAGCATTAAGAAGAGCCTCTGAAGACCATGGACGGTAAAGACGTACTTTGATAAGTCCGACTTTCTCTCCCTTTGCTGTTAAGTAGTCGATTACTTCCTCAGCTACATCGTTGATAGAACCCATAGCGATGATTACACGATCAGCGTCCGGTGCTCCGTAGTAGTTGAATAATTTGTAATCTGTACCAAGCTTAGCATTAACCTTGTCCATGTACTTCTCAACAACTGCTGGAAGCTCATCATAGAACTTGTTACATGCCTCTCTATGCTGGAAGAAGATATCTCCGTTCTCGTGTGATCCACGAGCTGCTGGATGCTCTGGGTTAAGAGCGTGTGCTCTGAATTCAGCAACTGCATCCATTGGACACATCTCTTTGAGATCTTCATAATCCCACTTCTCGATCTTCTGGATCTCATGAGAAGTACGGAATCCATCGAAGAAGTTGATGAATGGAACCTTTCCCTCAAGTGCTGCACAGTGTGCAACCGGTGAAAGATCCATAACCTCCTGTGGATTTGTCTCACAAAGCATTGCGAAACCAGTCTGACGACAAGCATATACATCACTGTGATCACCGAAGATATTCAGTGCATGTGAAGATACTGTACGAGCTGATACGTCAAATACGCAAGGAAGATTCTCACCTGCGATTTTGTACATATTAGGGATCATAAGTAAAAGTCCCTGTGAAGCTGTAAATGTTGTAGTAAGTGCACCAGCTGCAAGAGATCCGTGAACTGTACCAGCGGCACCTGCCTCAGACTCCATCTCAACTACCTTTACAGTGCTTCCGAAAATGTTCTTCTGTCCTGCTGCTGACCACTGATCAACTGTATCAGCCATTGGGCTAGAAGGTGTGATAGGATAGATTCCTGCAACCTCTGTGTAGGCATATGCTACATGAGCGGCAGCGGTATTTCCATCCATCGACTGTTTTGCTCTAGACATGATATTTCCTCCTGTAAAATAAATGTTCAATTATAGACATGAATCAGAATGTCTCTACATAATAGTTTAGTTTGTGTGATGTAAAAAATCAAGTTTTTTTAGCAATACATTGTACAAAAACCCTAAAATATTTATTAACAAGGTAAAATTTATGTACAAAAGGGCACAATGGCTATAAATTGCCTGTAAAACACTTGCAAAATACTGGTTTTACGTTAAAATAGAAACGATGTGTTACAGAAACGAACAGGTTATTAAAATAAGAAAGGATTGAATAAAGACAAAATGATTAGTGCAAACAATATTACATTAAGAATTGGTAAAAAAGCTTTATTTGAGGATGTCAACATAAAATTCACCGAGGGAAACTGCTATGGACTTATAGGTGCAAACGGTGCCGGCAAGTCTACATTTTTAAAGATTCTCTCAGGACAGCTTGAGCCTACAAGCGGTGATATCGCAATCACTCCGGGACAGAGACTGTCATTCTTACAGCAGGATCACTTCAAGTACGATGAGTTCACAGTACTTGATACGGTTATCATGGGCAATAAGCGCCTCTATGATATCATGAAGGAGAAGGAAGCCATCTATATGAAGGAGGATTTCTCAGACGAGGACGGAATCCGTGCAAGTGAGCTTGAGGCTGAGTTTGCAGATATGGACGGCTGGAACGCTGAGTCTGATGCTGCTACTCTCTTAAACGGTCTCGGTGTGCCTACAGAGGATCACTACACTCTGATGGCAGACCTGCCGGGTGCAGTAAAGGTCAAGGTGCTTCTCGCACAGGCACTGTTTGGAAATCCTGACATACTGCTTCTCGATGAGCCTACCAACCACTTAGACCTCGATGCTATCTCATGGCTTGAGGAATTCCTCATCAATTTTGAGAATACAGTCATCGTTGTATCCCATGACAGATACTTCCTCAACAAGGTCTGCACCAACATCGCCGACATGGATTACGGTAAGATCCAGCTCTACGCCGGAAACTACGATTTCTGGTATGAATCAAGCCAGCTCATCGTGCGTCAGATGAAGGAAGCAAACAAAAAGAAAGAGGAAAAAATCAAGGAGCTGCAGGAATTTATCCAGCGTTTCTCTGCCAATGCCTCTAAATCAAAGCAGGCTACATCCAGAAAGCGTGCCCTTGAAAAAATCCAGCTTGATGAGATACGTCCTTCAAGCCGTAAATACCCATACATCGATTTCCGTCCTGAGCGTGAAATCGGAAACGATGTGCTCTTTGTCGAGGGCATCTCAAAAACCATCGATGGTGTAAAGGTACTTGACAATATCTCATTCACAGTTAACCATGATGACAAGATTGCATTTGTCGGTGGAAACGAGCTTGCAAAAACAACTCTGTTCAAAATCCTTGCCGGAGAGCTTGAGCCGGACGAGGGCTCATATAAATGGGGTGTCACAACAAGCCAGTCATACTTTCCAAAGGACAATACCACAATCTTTGATACTGATGAGCTCATCGTTGACTGGCTCACACAGTACTCAGAAATCAAGGATGCCACATATGTACGTGGTTTCTTAGGCCGTATGCTCTTTGCCGGTGAGGATGGAGTAAAGAAAATGCGAGTACTCTCCGGAGGTGAAAAAGTTCGTGTACTGCTCTCCCGCATGATGATCATGGGAAGCAACGTGCTCATGTTCGATGAGCCTACAGACCACCTCGACATGGAGTCAATCACAGCATTAAACAACGGAATGATAAAGTTCCCGGGAGTAATTCTCTTTGCCTGCCGTGACCACCAGGTAGTCCAGACAACCGCCAACCGAATCATAGAATTCCTGCCAAACGGTTCAATGATCGACAAGATCACAACCTACGACGAATATCTTGAGAGTGATGAAATGGCACGTAAGCGTCAGGTCTACTCAATGAGCGAGGACGATGAAAACGACAACTAAACGCTAATTAATTAAAAAGAAGCATCCCAAAACCGGGATGCTTCTTTTTATTAAGCCGAAAGCGAGATTGGGGATTCCCAGCCTTTCTTTGACTATAAAAACATATTATAATTATATCCACTGTTGTAGGCCTGTGTATACCTTCCATCGGCGCCATACGTGTTAGTCTTTTCTGACTCATTCTTTGCGGCATACTCAAGCATTGAAGCCTTGCTTGCCACTGCGTAAGCATAAGAGCCGTTTCCCTTAAAAAGCGCATCAACCTTGGTCGAATCAGCCTTTTTAAAGGTATCCTCGTCCACAGACAGCTTTCCGGACTTGGAATCCACTGTGATTCCAACCTTCGCAAGCGACTTTGCATTGACATCTGTAAGTGATTTCAGTGACTCAAGATTTCTCGAAATCTGCTTTGTCTCGGAATCGTCCGCAGCCTTTATGAGACTGTTGTAATCAGACACAAAAGCCGACACCTTCTTGTACGTAGCATCTGTATCGTCCTTGCCGCTGTTTTTGTAAAGAGCCTGCGCTGACTTTACCATATCCTCTGCCTCAGACTCGATGGACGCAAGTGTCTTCGCTGAATCCTTAGATGTAGAAACAGATGATGACACAAGCGACTGGGCCTTCGAATTAAGGTTATTTCCATAATACGACTTAAGAAGCTTGAAATAGCTGCCACTTCTAATACCACTATATGTAGTCATATCCATATTGGCTATAAAAGAAGACGCTGCATTGCTGCTTCTACTGCTGCCTACGCCGGAAAACAGTGTGGATATGGATGATGAATCCCACATTCCTATTCCTCTCATAGTATCACTCCTTTGATAAATATGTAATCCGTTACCTTCTATATATTTTTAATATAGACGCTTTTCCAATTTATGTCAAGATAATATCTGCCGGTATTGTCGTCCTTTATATATCCTCTATCTGCCAGTCAACAGGCTCCACTCCATGCTCCTTAAGAAACTCATTGGCTTTACTAAAATGCTTACAGCCAAAAAAACCTCTGTAAGCCGACAGCGGGCTCGGATGCGGTGCTGTCAATATCAGATGCTTTGGATTTGTAAGCATAGGAATCTTTGACTGCGCCGGACGTCCCCAGAGCATATACACTATAGGTCTGTCCTGCTCATTTACAGCCTCTATGATTGCATCCGTAAACTTCTCCCAGCCGCGCCCCTGATGTGAGTTGGCCTGATGAGCCCTAACGGTGAGCACTGTATTCAAAAGCAAAACTCCCTGGTCAGCCCATTTCTTCAGGTATCCATTATTCGGGATATCGCAGCCCAGATCGTCGTTAAGCTCCTTGTAGATATTCTGCAGTGATGGCGGAATATCCTTCTGAGACGGAAGCACCGAAAACGACAGTCCATGCGCCTGATTGACATTGTGGTACGGATCCTGCCCGAGGATGAGCACCTTTACCTTGTCAAGTGGTGTAAAATGCATGGCATTAAATATGTCATCTGCCGGAGGATATACCACATGTGTGGCATATTCGTCTCTCACGAAATTGTACAAATCCCTGTAATACGGTTTTTTAAACTCGGCTCCCACAGCCTTTGCCCACTCACCGTCAAGCATACTCATAATCTTTATCTACCCGCCTATCTTCTGACCGACACACCTTTATCTGCCAGATAATTCTTTAAATCCATAATTTCAAGCTCCTTGTAGTGGAAAAGTGAAGCTGCAAGCGCGGCATCTGCCTTTCCCTCTGTCAGGGCCTCATAAAAATGCTCCTTTGTACCTGCTCCGCCCGATGCGATAACCGGAACCGAAACATTATCGGCAATAAGCCTTGTGAGCTCGATATCGTAGCCATCCTTTGTGCCGTCACAGTCCATGCTTGTAAGAAGTATCTCCCCCGCTCCAAGCTCATTTGCCTTAATTGCCCACTCAATGGCATCAAGACCTGTATCTATGCGGCCTCCGTTCTTGTATACATTCCAGCCGCTTCCGTCAGCACGGCGTCTTGCATCGATTGCCACAACCACACACTGACTTCCAAACTTATCCGCAGCATCGCTGATAAGCCGCGGTGTATTTATAGCACTTGAATTTATTGAAATCTTGTCTGCCCCCTCTCTAAGCAGTGCCTTAAAATCATCGACTGTTCTGATGCCGCCGCCCACCGTGAACGGTATAAACACCTTTTCAGCAACCTTTCTGACCATATCCACAACAGTATTTCTGTTGTCACTTGACGCTGTGATATCCAGAAAAACCACCTCATCTGCGCCTGCCTTATCATACGCAGCCGCAATTTCAACAGGGTCACCTGCATCTCTTAAATTAACAAAGTTTATGCCCTTCACAACACGTCCGTTATTTACATCCAGACATGGGATTATTCTCTTCGTAAACATATTATGCCTCCCCTATCCCTGCAAAATTTTTAAGTATTGAAAGTCCGACTGTGCTGCTCTTCTCCGGATGGAACTGGCAGGCGAACACATTATTTTTCTCAACGGACGCATGAATATGTGTGCTGTACTCTGTCGTTGCTTTGACAATTGCCTCATCAGCCGCTTTCAGATAGTACGAATGCACGAAATATACATATGGATGCTGCGAAAGACCCTTAAACAGCCTGCCGTTGTTCTGTAAATCAAGTGAATTCCAGCCTATGTGAGGTATTTTAAGCCCTTCCTTATCCGGAATGCGAAGTATCTGTCCGTCAAGCACATGAAGTCCCTCAACACCCTGACTCTCATCGCTTCCCTCAAATAACAGCTGAAGACCTAAGCATATGCCAAGAAACGGCTTATCCATGTCGCAGACCTCGTGAATCACCTTGTCCAGCTCATATTTTTTAAGCGAATCCATTGCATCTCCAAAAGCTCCGACTCCCGGAAGTATTACCTTGTCGGCATTTAAAATCTCATGCCTGTCTCTGGTCACAATACTCGCCTCGCCTATCGCTGTAAGAGCCTTTTGTACGCTTCGCAAGTTGCCTGCTCCATAATCGATGATTGCTATCATATTATTCAGTCTCCTCTTTAATGCCTAATTCATTTAGTTTCTGTGTCAGTGCCAGTGTATAGTCATCTCTATCATCTATATTATACAGAGCAATGGCATCATCGTATGATAAGCCATACTGACTGCTCAAGGTATCAGAAATAATGTTTTTAAGCTGCTCAAGCTGCAGCTCACATCCGTATTCCTTTGCATTGTCTGCATTTACAGCACATCGACCTGCCGCACATACCAAGGAATCCGCCGCCATGGTTACATAACCGGAATCGCTAAAGCTCTTATAGGCATCATACTTGCCTGACACTGCAGCAAGCACCGACAGCTTATTGTACAGCTTCTCGTCGTCACCCGAAAGCTTCAAGCCGCTCAGCCTGCTGTATGCCTTTGTATACAGCTCTATTGAATCAGCTTTATTCTGTCCCAGATCAGCTATTGCCTGATTGTACGTATTCTGAGCATCAGTCACCTTGGAGTTGTTTCCGAGCAAAAAGGTACATATGAGAACAAACACAACTATCGACATAACAAATACCCAGATTACTATAACAGGCCCCTTAGGAAGCTTAGGTCCCTTCTCCCATCCAATGCGCTCCTTCTTTTCCTTTGGAGCCTTTGGCTTTTTTTCTTTTTTAGGCTTCTTTTCTTTTTTAGGCTTTTTGCCCTTCTTAGACTTATCCGATGCTTTGTTTGGCTCTCCGTTAGCATCCAGCGCTTCAAGTATCTGTTTATTCTCATCCGAGAGCATCTGTGCGTCAGTTTCTATACCATCCGCCGTGCCCTGTGTATCTGTAACGTCATCTGACTGTGGCTCTTTTGTAAAAAATGATATTATTTTTTTAAAAAGGCTCTTTTTTGCGGTACCTTGCGCATCAAGCTCTCCATCAGTCGGCTCATGTACCTTCATCTGACGGCTTGCATAATCATCTATATCATTCCCTGTCTCATCGGTTTTTCCTTCAAGCAGATCACCGATATTATCCAAACCATCACTATCGAGTATATCAAGTATATCCTTTGATGCATTTCCTGCCAGATCAGGCTCACCTATTTCTTCAACCATCTGAGGTTCATTTGTTATTATACTCTCCAAAGCCTCCTGCTTTGAATCCTCAGCCATTTCCGGCATATTTGTATCCATCGTCTCTATCTTGGAATCTGCCGGTGTAAAATTAAGTACCGCATCGCTTAGATTATCGTCTGCTTTGTTTTCCTGATCATCTCCCTGAGTCTCCTCTTCCTTCATCCTTCGGTCAAACTCAGTGAGCATATCATCAAGTGAAGCATCCTTGTCATCAGGAGCCGGAGTCTGTACATTAAGAGCCTGCCCCTTGGCCTGCTCATTTTCTCTATCAAGCTCCTTTTCAAAGCTTGACAGATACTCATCATATGTCTCGTTTTCAAGCTCATCCTCAAACTTTTTAAGGAACTCATCCTGATCAGCCTCAGACATCTTCGTATCTGTATCCTGCAGCTTGTTCATTGAATCCAGCAAATTGTCCAGATAGTTTTCTGTCGATTTATCGCTCATTAGTATTCTCCATCTATAATCCATTAAAGGGTGCAGCTAAACAAGCCACACCCCCCTTGTATCTAAATATATTATGCTTTATTAAGCAACTTGTCAATCGCATCTACAAGCTTTCCGATTTCAGGCTTTGTAAGCTGTGCGTCTGCTCCGAGCTGTTCGCCCTTTTTCCTCATCTCTTCGTTTACCAGTGAAGAGAATATGATAACCGGTATATCTCTAAGCTCTGCATCCGACTTTACAAGCTTTGTGAGTCTGTGTCCATCCATGAGCGGCATCTCTATATCAGTTATAATGCAGTCAAGATGCTTTGTAATATCGCCCTTTTCCTGCATAGCCTTTATCTCATCCCAGGCCTCCTGACCATTCTCTTCCACGATGAGATTGGTATATCCGGACTTCTTAAGACACTCAGTGATGAGCTTTGACAATAAAGCCGAATCCTCTGCAATAAGAATTGTAGCATCACTTCTGTCTCTTGCCTCCATCTCATCAAGGTCGTTGACACGAAGCCCTGTCTGTGGACTGATAGAAGCTACTATAGCCTCAAAATCAAGGATAACTATCAGCCTGTCATTCATTTTGATAACACCCGTAGCTGTGCCGCCATGTTCACCCGTCAGTGTCTCGTCAGGCTTTATGATATTCTCCCACGATACGCGATGTATGCCGATGACCTGGTCTACATGAAATGCCACATTGAGCTTGTTGAAATTTGTAATGATAAACAATCCCTTTTCATCCGTCTGTGGCAGGTTAAGACAATTCTTTAAATTGATAACCGTAATCATTGTGTCACGTGGCATAAAAATTCCCTCAACACTCGGATGAGTATTCGGAACAGGAGTGACCGGCATATATTGCAGAATTTCTCTGATCTTTGCAACATTGATGCCGTAATGATTGTCTCCCAACGTAAATTCAAGCACCTCAAGCTCGTTTGTTCCTGACTCCAATAATATGTTTGTATCCATAATACAACCTCCGCCTCTTAGTAATCTAAGTATATCATATATTTTATAATTCAATCAAACTTTTTTCGTTATCTTTTATAACCGACATCGTGATGTTGTCACATGCTGTGCCCTGCGGTATCTTGAAGAGTAACACCACATCAACCGAACCGCCTGCCTTTACTGTTCCCTGAAAGGTATTAAGGGAATACGTAAGGAATGTGCCCTCAGCCGTGTATTCCTTTCCATCCGGGAAAGTGGCCTTATATGTCCTCGCATTGCCAAACATATCAACATTTATATCCTCACCCGTCGGATTTTTAAGAGTAAATTTCATAACCGCAAAAGTATTACCGCTTCCTGCCGTCATAGAGTAGTATGAGCCCTCGTTATACACATCCGACTCAGTAGCTCCATTATATGTGATATCAAGGCTGCCGTAGCCTGTCGCCTCAGCAAGCGACACCTTCTTTTCCTGCGAGGCAGCGGGCTCTTTCTGCGAATTGCTGCTCTTGTCATTTCCTGCCTCAGATGTCTTATTATCCTGCGAATGTGAATTATCAGGCGACACCTCGTCCACTTTCTCAGTATCCTCCGCCTTAAGGTTCTCCGTAGCGTTAGTCATGCCATCCTGCTGGTATATATTGTGTTTTGCAACAACATATGCCGAATAATTCGCAATAAGGCTTTGTTCAGCATCAGTCATATCATATAATTTTGTTCCGCAGCCTGTCAGCGTTATAATTGCTGTAAATGCCACAGCTGCCATTTTTATATTTCTTCCCATCATTGCAATAAACCCGTTCTTATTCTATGACTTTTATCCTAATAATACATATAGTAACACATTTATTCATTGTTTGCAATAAATAACTCAAGTTCAAACCAGAATTCTACACCATCCTTGTGATTTATGACACCATACCCTCTGTGATGCAGTTCCATAATGGCCTTTACTATAGACAGTCCTATGCCGCTTCCGCCATATTCTCTTGTTCTGGCCTTGTCCACCTTATAGAACTTATTCCATATATTGTCTATATCCTTATCAGGTATCGGCTCTCCCGTGTTAAACACGCTGACCCTCACACGGTCGCTGTACATGCTGTATGATACAGTGATAGTACCACCTCTTGTGCAGTGATTTATCGCATTGCTGATATAGTTTGTCACAACCTCTTCAATCTTGTATATATCACCGCTCACATATACGGAATCGGTGCGGTCAAACTCAATTGCAGCCTCATTTTTCTGTGCCAGAAGCTTAGATGAGTCTATAACCCCTCTGACAAGCGGTGTCAAATCAAACCTCGTCATCTCAAGCACATCACTGCCATCCTCCAGATGATTGAGAGATAAAAGCTTCATAACCATGCGGTTCATCTTGTCAGTCTCGTCCATGATGACATCACAGTAGAAGTTACGGCTCTCATCATCGTCGTTTACAACCTCCTTGAGCCCCTCAGCGTAGCCCGAAATTAGAGCAAGCGGAGTCTTTAGCTCATGTGACACATTTGACAAAAACTCCTTTCTCATCTCATCTATTTCTTCTTTTTTCTTTATATCACGCTGTAATTCATTGTTTGCCACCTTTAGTCTTGTGATGGTCTGCTCAAGCGTCTGCGACAGCTCGTTCATATGCTCACCAAGCACATAAAGCTCCTTTGCACTGTTTTCCGTATCAATGTATTTCGCATCAAAATCAAGCTTTGCCATCCTTGTCGACAGCTCAGTCATATTCCTTATCGGCTTGGTCATGTTGCGCGCAACAATATACGCCATAAACACTCCCACAACAATAGCAGCTACTGTGCCTATTGCAAAAAAGCGGTTCGATATGGATACGCTCTCCTTAATACTCTCAAGTGGTGTCTTCATGTATACAAAGTTACCGTCAATCAGTCTGTTATTTATGATGATATACTCTGTCCCCAGCCTTTTATCCTTCTGCCTTGTCATATTCAGGTTATTGTAGTCTGCCGAATAGGACGACATGCTCGCCTCCAAAAGCAGCTGAAATATTTCCTGATTGTCAGTGGTTCCCTCAATAATGACCTTACCGTACTTGTTGAACACAACCGCATCTATATTGGTGCCGACACATTTCTTTTCAAATGCTACAGCAAACGCATCATCTGACAGCTTGTCATTTTTTGCAGCCGAGTCCACCATTTTGTATACAGCAAGCATCTCTTTTTCCTTGTTAAACACATAATACTTCTCCAGCAGTGTGTTATTGGCCAACCAAAACACTCCTACTATCAGAAGTACAATAAATGAAATCACAAGCGTAAGCTGTGTGGATAGTGTTTTTTTCTTTTTCATGCTGACACCTCTTGTCCCAAATCTATTATTCCCCGGCTTAACACTTACTGTATCTCAAACTTATATCCAACACCCCAGACAGTCTTTATATAATCGCCTTTAGCTCCCATCTTGCTTCTTAATTTCTTCACATGTGTATCAATAGTCCTCGCATCGCCAAAATAATCATAGCTCCACACGCTGTCAAGTATACGCTCCCTTGTAAGAGCGATTCCCTGATTGCTCATAAAGTAATCCAAAAGCTCAAATTCCTTTACCGAAAGCTCAATAGCCTTGCCATCAATAGCTACAGTGTGCGCCGTCTTGTCCATCACAATACCACCGGCCTCGCTTATTACTGCCTCCTCGCCCAGCTTATTTGCCCTGCGAAGGAGAGCATTTACCCTGGCCACCAGTATCTTGGGAGAAAACGGCTTTGAGATATACTCATCCGCACCAATGTCAAAGCCGTTTAATTCATCACGCTCATCTCCCTTGGCTGTAAGCATAATAATCGGCACCTTTGAAGTCTGTCTTATTTCACGGCATACCTCAAAGCCATTTATCCTTGGCATCATTATATCAAGCACCAGCAGCGCTATATCCTTCTGCTGATAAAATATATCAAGTGCCTCCTCGCCGTCCCCGGCCTCAAGTACCTCATAGCCTTCCCTTGCAAGGAAATCATGCACGAGCTTTCTCATCCTGCTCTCATCATCTACCACCAGTATCTTTATTTTGTCCACTCTGCTGCATCCTGCCTTTCATCCAGTGCTTTTTCCCTCTCTTCAACTGCCTTTTCCCTTTTTTCAAGCTCCTTCTGCCAGTTTTCATATTTGTCTATCAGCTCGTTTTCGTAGTCCACCACATACGGACTGTGTCCGCTCACATAGGTGATGCCAAACATAGCTACTATGGCAGCCGATAGTACAATAGTAAAAAACAATGCCACATGGAACTTTTTCTTATAGCCTGCCGTCTGTTTTTTTACCTCGACAACCGCTTTTTTATCCTCAGGAATATAAATCGGACGGATATCCTCATTCTTGATATAAGGAATCGTATGCAGATATTCCCGAAGCTCAATAAGAAATGCAAGCCCGACCTGAGTATAGAAATATCCCGGCTTGTTAAGCCTTAAATACAGCTTGTATACCGTGTCCGGGTCTGACATATCGGTCTGCTCCTTTATATATCGTATCCCGTCACTTTCCTTTTTAGCCTGCCTAGCCTCTTCCTTTGTCTGAAACTCAAACCCATCAACTACATACATCTTATTCCCTCTCTCTAATCATCGCGCTCTGCAATCTCACCCGAACGATATACCGCAATAAGCTGCTTTAGATCCGCAATCTTTTCCTTCATCTTTATTCCGGCATCTGTATCTCCGACAAGTATTCTCTTATCCAGCACCTCTACAGCCTCACGCCTTGATACGATATCCCTCTCATCCCTTACTGCCGTCTCCGGTGATTCAAACGGCTCATGCGCTGTCAATGTCAGCCCATATGAATTGTAAATTAATGTATACCCCGCGATGCCAGTGCGCCTGCGGTAAGCCTTTGAAAAGCCACCATCTATGACTATCACTCTGCCATCGCACTTCACAGGGCTTTCGCCTCTTAATCTGTGCACAGGAACGTGTCCGTTTATGATATGGTCTCTTTCGTCATGCAGACCAAACTCCTCAAGTATACGCTGTGCACACTCAGGCTTGTTTATATAATCATAGTAAAAGTTTTTCTTTTCTACTTTCTTGTCATCATCATCTATAAAATATCTCTCAAACGTAGCCATCTTATTTCTGCCGTAAAGCGGAGAATATGGAGCTGTCCATATGTACCACATGATATCGCTGCCCTTTTGTCTCTCCAGCCTGTCATCCGAGAAAAAAGCCTTTCTGACGTATGTCTCCAGTATATCAAACAAAGCCTTGCCGCTATACTCTTTACCGTAGATATTTACCCTAGCAAAGCTTCCGTCCTCCTCCATCGGGATGCAGCCGTGGAAAAGCAGATTGCCATTATATACCTTGTACATGCTGCCCTTTTTAAGCATCAGTCCAACGTGGGTTTTCAGCTTCTCGCAATGGATAAACGAGCTCCTGAGCCTTTGTATCACCTCTTCTTCGTCCTCTGTCAGTCTGTAAGGATCAGCCGGGTCAATTGTTGGAAAGCTTGTGTCAAGCAGCTTATAGGTTCTGCCCTCAAGCTCTATGGTTCCATTCTTGTAATCAATATGCTCCAAAAGCAGTCGCTCCTTCATACCATACTCCGGCCACTTCTTGATGAGCTGACCCTCCAGCTTGAAACGTATGATGGCAATGGCCTTGTGCATCTTCTTTATCAGATCACTCTCCATATTGTCTGCACCACTTGGAGCCACCTTGAACACAAATCTGGTGCAAGGGTCATCCTTGTACGCCTTCAGTGCAAACGTAGCAAGCGGAAGCATATTTATGCCGTAGCCCTCCTCGACTACATCCAGATTACCGTATCTGATACTGTTTCTGACAACAGTTGCGATGCATGCAAGGTTTCCTGCGGCTGCCCCCATCCAGATGATATCATGATTGCCCCACTGTATGTCCAGCGAGTGATATCTGCACAGCCTGTCCATTATCAGATGCGGGCCTGCTCCCCTGTCGTATATATCGCCAAGCACATGCAGATGGTCAACAGCAAGCCTCTGGATAAGCTCGGAAAGCACCACTATAAACTCCTCCGCAGTACCTAACTCCACTATTGTATTGATGATTGACTCGTAGTAAGCCTCCTTGTTTAACACCTCCGGCTTTTCTGTGATGAGCTCTTCTATAACATACGCATACTCCTCCGGCAGAGCTTTTCTCACCTTGGAGCGCGTATACTTTGATGAAACTGTCTTGCACACCTCTATCAGCTTGTAAAGAGTGGTCTTATACCACGAATCCATATCAGGCTCATCCTGCTTGATAAGCTCCATCTTCTCCCTTGGATAGTAGATAAGTGTGGCAAGTGCGGCCTTGTCAGCCTTGTTCATCGCAAGACCAAATACATCATCTATCTTCTTTCTAACAGCCCCCGAGCCATTTTTCAGCACATGGGAAAAGGCTTCATACTCGCCATGCACATCAGATACAAAGTGCTCTGTGCCCTTTGGCAGGTTTAAAATAGCCTGCAGATTGATGATCTCGGACGATGCCTTACCTATTGTCGGATACATCTCTGACAGCTGCTCCAAATAATGTAAGTGTTCTTTATCAATTGCTATATTCTTCATATATATCTAGACCTCATAATACTGATTCATCACTTTATTTATTTCCTTTTCAAGCTTACCGCCCGTGTATACACACTTCATAATGCACTTTCTGATTGGCTCCTCAAAATTAGTACCCTCACACTTATCCAAAACTCCCTGTAATGTAAGCTGTACAAGTATACTCTCCCCTGTCTGCGGATCTGTGGCTATGTTTTCGTACACCTTCTTGTAGTACTTATCACTCACTACCGGGTACTCAGTCAATGCCATTTCCCGCCACTTTCTGAAACTTAGCGACATATATTCACCTGCTCTTTTGTATATAATAAAATATTGTACCAATTAGCGGTGCTCTAATCAATGCCTCAGACACATTTATTTTTAAAAAAATTTTTAATACTTATCATAAATAAAGCTATATTTGTTTAAATAAAAAAAGTGTAAGCCGCATTCAGCTTACACTAATTAAGTTTCAGGACACCTCCCTTTTTATATAACAAACATTTTTATTTGACAGTAATTGACGTTTCTTATATATTTAATTTATGTTTCAACAGTAACCATTATAGTTTATTGTGTATGTCAATACATGACCAAATTTGGAGTTTATTTTTAAAAAAAGAAGGGAGATTAGCTCATAAATGAACCGACTTGAAATAGCAAACAACATATCGACAAATATTGAGCGCGAACGCATAAAGCTTGGTATGTCCCAGGCACAGTTTGCAAAAGCACTTGATATATCACTCTCCACCTACAAGCGAATAGCAAACGGAGAATCCTCCCGTATCGACATCTACACCGCTTACCTGATATACAAGCTGACAGGACGCTTCTCCTGCGAGCTCACAGGCTTCAATGACGATGTAATAGACCTTGTAAAGCGCATCAAAAAGCTTTCCAAAAACCAGCGCATATTTATAGACTCAATTATAGACACTGAGCTTGCGCTATCTGCCTACAAGGATGAAAGCAGTAATAAGGAGGATCTGATTTCCGTCCTCATCCCGACAGGCAACATGGCCGATGGCATGATTTTTGACTCCTACAACGTTGAAAAGCTTGATGTCTCAAATTACAGAAAGGCCTTCGGTGATGCCCTTCACATTGGAATCCGCGTGACAAGCAATCATATGCATCCTGTATACAATAAAGGCGATATACTTCTAATCAGTCGAAACCCAATCCGCGACGGCGATACCGGTATCTTTATCAACGCGCAGACAAAGCGCGCCTACATCAGAAAATTCCACCAGACAAACCCATGTGAGCTCACACCACTCAACAATTACGGCGAGACCTTTTATGTCGACAGCGATAATGTTGATGATATGAGCAAATGGATAAAATTCGGATACGTACTCTGTAAAGTGCGCTAGCGCATTACTCTGTTATTTTAATATCATCAAAGCAATCAAAGGTTGCAAAGTAATCTGCAGGAGTTTCTGCTCTTCTGATGAGCTTTGCCTCCCCATTGCTTTCAAGCAATATCTCTGCTGAGCGTAGTCTTCCGTTGTAATTATAGCCCATTGAAAAGCCGTGTGCTCCTGTATCATGTATTACCAGATAGTCTCCCATATCAATCTTTGGAAGCTGTCTGTCAATTGCAAACTTATCACAGTTCTCGCAGAGTGAGCCAACCACATCATATGTATGGTCACAAGGTGCATCCTCCTTGCCGAGCACGGTGATATGATGATATGAGCCGTAAACAGCCGGTCTCATAAGGTTTGCCGCACATGCATCCACTCCTATATACTCCTTGTAGATATGCTTCTCATGAATAGCCTTTGTCACAAGACAGCCATACGGAGCCATCATAAAACGTCCCATCTCTGTGTAGATAGCCACATCGCCCATTCCTGCCGGTACCAATACCTCATCGTATACCTTATGCACACCGGCACCGATAACCGATATATCGTTTGGTGTCTGATCCGGCTTATAAGCCACGCCAACTCCACCTGAAAGATTTACAAATTTGATATCGCAGCCTGTCTCGTTTTTAAGCTCAACAACCAGCTCAAAAAGCTCCTTTGCAAGCTGTGGATAATACTCGTTGGTAACTGTATTGCTTGCAAGGAATGCATGCACACCAAAGTATTTAGCTCCCTTTGACTTAAGAATTTTGAATGCCTCAAAAAGCTGTTCCTTTGTCATGCCATACTTTGAATCTCCCGGATTGTCCATAATGCCGTTTGACAGTGTGAATACTCCACCCGGATTATATCTGCAGCTTATTGTCTCCGGAATATGTCCGATTGTTTCCTCTAAAAAATCAATATGTGTGAAATCATCAAGATTGATGATAGCGCCGAGCTTGTCTGCATATGCAAATTCCTCTGCCGGTGTATCATTTGACGAAAACATGATATGCTCTCCGTCGAAGCCGCATGACTTTGCAAGCATAAGCTCTGTGTATGATGAACAGTCACAGCCCATGTCATAATCCTTTAAAATCTTGAGCAGGTATGGGTTTGGAGTAGCCTTTACAGCAAAATACTCCCTAAAGCCCGGGTTCCATGCAAATGCATCCTTTACAGCCTGCGCGTTGGCGCGGATGCCTGCCTCGTCATATAAATGAAATGGTGTAGGGAATTTTTTAACGATTTCCTCTACCTGTTGTTTTGTCACAAATGGTGTCTTTTTCATGTTTATCTCCTAACTTTTACATAGTAAAGTGTACTAAAACATATGCTACAACAAAATGGGTATATTTTCAAGAATTTTTATGGTATAATTTCTCATTAGGTAAATGTCTTTACTTTTTTAAGTATAATTGATATAACTATTCAAAACTGAGATAACTATTCAAATCAAGATATAACGGGAAAAGGAAAATGAACATTAAAGTACTTCAGTATATTGACAATACACCAAAAAATAATATAACTACCGGTCAGGTTACTGTATCCGGCGATAACAGTACCTCAAGCAACAGCTCCACTGTCAATAGCACCGGTGCTGATTTTGGTCAGGTGCTTGATGATGCCAAAAAGGCAGAAGCTGCTGTTGCCATCGACAAGCTGATTGCACAAAGTAACGGTGGCTCTGTTGATATGTCGCTTGTACAGCGCTTCTTTGATCAAAACGGCATAAATATAGAGCTTTGCAGCAATACCGCAGTTAATAATACAGCTGCTTCCGCCTCCGTAAAGCTCGAAGCCTCCGGCTTGTCATGCTCTGCACAGCTTGATGCAATTTTTGGTGAGGCCGCCTCAAAATACGGTGTAGATGCCAAATTTCTTAAGTCAATCGCCAAGTGCGAGTCCGACTTCTCCCCAGAGTGCACCAGCAGCTCCGGCGCCATGGGTATCATGCAGCTCATGCCACAGACCGCTGCCTCACTTGGTGTCACAAACGCCTACGACCCATACCAGAATATCATGGGTGGCGCAAGATACATAAGTGAAAAGCTCGCCCAGTATAACGGTGACAAATCTCTGGCCTTGGCTGCCTACAATGCAGGCTCCGGCAACGTGGCCAAATATGGTGGCATTCCGCCATTTAAAGAAACACAGAACTATGTAGCAAAGGTTATGGCTTACTATAACTCATAATAAATTATATTTTAATTCAAATTGGGTTGACAAATGCTGAAGTATATAGTAAACTTAGCAAGTTGATAATTGCTGATGTGGCTCAGAGGTAGAGCACTTCCTTGGTAAGGAAGGGGTCACGGGTTCAATTCCCGTCATCAGCTTTTTTTATTATTATAAAAGCCACAGGCATAAAACCTGTGGCTTTTAATATATATGAGGAAAAGCATATGCGACGTCAACTCGGTGCACATGAATAATTTTTAGTCGGAACTGAGTGTACCCCAACGCATCGTTAAAATACAACAGCTCCTTTTGATGATATTATAGTAACACTTAATTGTGTCCTAAATATAGCCATGTGATAAATAAATTCTTAAAATTGGTAAATATTTACAAACAAACTCTAAATCAGGCAGAAATATTTTATATTTCGACAATATATTTCTCATACGCGTTGATAACCGTGGTCTCACCCACCTTGTCAAGCCTGACAAACTGCCTGCCGTAGCTCATATGGACATGTCCATGCACAAAGTACCTAGGCCTGTACTGCTCAATAAGCCTGTTGAACACATCAAAGCCTGTATGGCATGTATCCTCCCCGTCATGCAGTCCCCTTGCGGGCGAGTGAGTGACAAGCACATCAAAGCCGTTTTTACGCTTAAGCTTCCACCACAGCTTCTTAACGCGCTTTGTCATCTGCTTCTGCGTATACTGATTATCTCCGGGCTTATAGCGGTTTGAGCCTCCCAGTCCAAGAAACCGCACACCCTCATATTCATAAATCTTATCCTCAATGCATATACAGCCTTCCGGTGGCTTTGTCTTGTATTTGTCATCGTGATTGCCATGCACATACAAAAGCGGTACTCCAACCATCGTTGTCAGAAAGGACAGATAGCTCGGGTTTAAGTCTCCACATGATACAATAATATCAATCCCTTTAAAATCCTCTTTCTTAAAGTATTCCCAGTACATTTTCGACTCTTCATCAGCTAAGAATAGTATCTTCATTACAGTTTATTTTCCTCTACACCCTTTAGTTCAACCACCGTCTTTGCATTATCCACAAACTCACTCATAGGCGGGATATTACCCACAACATTATCTACAAGCCAGTCCATTTTCATTATATCAGACGGTTTCATCTCGTGTTCACCTTTGTTTTTAAGCTCGCCCTTCTGGTTATATATATTTCCAAAGAACGGCACAACCTCACCCTTTGTGATATCGCTCTTTAAATGATCCGCAAGCCTCTTCACTCCATAAGGTACATGCTTTGAACAAATCAGGTCAATAACACCGGCAGACATGCCCCACCAGTAGTTAAGTGCCTTAACCTGCTCCTGTCCTTCTGCCTTGTAGGAGCCGGCCAGTACGCTCTGCAAAAGCTTCTCATAAAACACTCCCCAATTCCATATAGGCATGGCGAGATTTAATGCCTGGCCATCCTTAAGCTTGTACAGACCAAAATATCTGGACGCGTCATTCGGAGTAATAATATCCTGATCTGACACATAATGGAGGTCATTTTCTGCGAGGAATTTATCCCTGTCATAGTCCTTGGTCTTTGACCATGCCAGATATACCTTTGCCCTTGGATTCACGCTTGCAACTCCCAAAGCAAACGCGTTTATATTGGCAATCATGCCATATATCGGGTAGTCTGCAATATATGCAATCCTTTCATTGTCTGTGACAGCTCCCGCTATCATTCCTGCGAGAAACTTTGCCTCATACATACGTCCATAGTATGTTCTGATATAAGGATGAGGCGCATTCAGCGAACAGTTGAGTATGTAAACCTCCGGATGCGCAACTGCCACCTTTAGGCTGTTTGGCATCATCTGCGGTCCCACACAGAAAACTATATCGGCACCTGCCTTTATAATATCCTCAAGCACCTGCTCCACATTGTTCTCATCTACACCTGCCACATATTCTGTCTCCAGCTTGTCCGAAAAGGTTTCATCAAGATACATGCGCCCAAGCTCATGCGAATACAGCCATGCTGATGTCTTAGGCTCTCTCGGATACAAAAATACTACTTTGAGCTTCTTTTGAGTCTGAGGAATAAGATAGTTTAACAGGCTCTTTTTTGTCTGTACCTTTTTCGGATCCAGCACCAGATTTATCTTGTGCTTTTCCCCTTCTGCTGCAAACTCCTTCCATGTATTGATGATGTTTTTGTTGTAATCATTCTCAGACATCTCAAGCATGGCATCCATGCCAAAGACCTCCATAAATACTGTAATAGCATCACCCAGCTTGATATCTAACCTGTCACCGCCGCGAAAATTATAGACCTTTGAAAAATCAAACATCACCTTGGCAAATTTTTCCTTGGTCTCATCATCCCATCTGCCCTCTTTTCCAACAAGCGAAAGCAGCTTATCGGCATTGCCAAGCTTCGTAAACTCAACAGAGCAAAGCCCTGTGATTTCATTAAATTTCATATACTCATAATAAAGCCTCACATCATAGTCATCTGAGAGCTTTGGTATCTTTCTGGTCACAATTGCAGGAATCGAAACAGCGTTAAAGTACTTGAGCACACTGACTCTCTTGTTTCCCTCAAGCACATAATACCTGTTCATATACTCAAATGCCTTGATAGGATCTCTGATTCCCTCATTCATCTGTGCATCAGACAGATTAGACCACTTCACTGCAAATTCGGTTCCCTCGTCCAATATCGGCATAAAGTTTGCCGCAAATGAGTATGTCCTGCCCATGGTGCTCGTTCCTACAACAAAATCCAAAGGCACCTGGACCAACCCCATATACTGCTCTGTCTGAATATCTGCCTCTGATAAGATTTCATCAAGCACCGGCAGATACGGGAACTGTCCTTTGGCAATTCTCGTCCTGTATTCCTTTTTTCCCATCTTTAATGCTTCTGTATATTCTGTTTCACCCATATTGTAATCTCCTTTTGAAACTATTTTAACATAAATTTAAAAAATTTAAACATTTCCTTTGATATTTTTGAAAACTCTGATATAATATATGTTAGGAAATAGGTACCACAACTATATGGAGGATAAAATAATGCAAAGTATATCTAGGGAAAATGCCGATATCATAGGCGAAATAGCCAATATCTGCATAGGCAATGCTGCCACAACACTGAGCATGATTCTACAGAGACCGACAAATATTACGACTCCGATTGTAGAGGTTTTGAAAAAAGAGGATGCTCTCGATCACGATGATCGAATTTTAATTAAGGTTCCTTACACAAAAGGACTTGACGGAACCAACCTACTTATTATAAAATTAAATGATGCATTGGTTATTGCCAATCTCATGATGGGAGGCGACGGAAGTAATGTTTCAGATATGACACTTGATGAAATTACACTTTCTGCCATATCGGAGGCTATGAACCAGATGTGTGGTACAATAGCCACATCAATGTCTTCGCTCTTAAACGAGCCAACCGACATAGGCTTTCCGCTTATCAATTCAAGTTATCAGAAGACCTTTGATATACCGGACGAGTTGTGTAACGGAACAGATATTGTCAAGGTGACATTCAGGCTGACTGTCGGAGATTTAATAGACAGTGATCTCTTACAGTTGTATCCGATAAGTATAGTAAAACAGATTATCAAACAGGAGGTTTAACAACATGGCTAGAATTTTAATAGTTGATGATGCAGCATTTATGAGAATGATGCTGAAGGATATCCTTACAAAGGGTGGATTTGAGATTGCAGGTGAGGCTGCTGACGGAAATGAGGCAGTTGCAAAGTACAATGAGCTCAAGCCTGATCTTGTAACACTCGACATCACTATGCCAAACAAGGACGGCATCCAGGCTTTAAAGGAAATTAAAGCAGCTGACCCAAATGCTACATGCGTTATGTGCTCTGCTATGGGACAGCAGTCTATGGTTATTGACGCTATCCAGTCAGGTGCCAAAGATTTCATCGTTAAGCCATTTCAGGCTGACCGTGTTATCGAGTCAATCAGAAAAGTACTTGGATAATTCATTTATACATAGGTATTCAAAAAGTCCGCGCGGTTTATCCGGCGGACTTTTTCTTGCTTTTATTTCAATGTGACTATTCAGTTATTTTACAGCTGTGCCAGGCTCTCAATAGCCTTTTCATCAAGAATAACCCTTGCATGCTCCATAAGAAAAGCTCTTTTGTCAGCCCCTGCAATGATATCATCTGCATACTCATCTGCTATGACAGACATCTTCTCAAGCTCATGCTCATCATAGCCCGATAAATCCATGCTCATAAAGTACTCTCCCTCAAACTTAAAAAGCTGCGAGAATGGCATTGGCAAGCCTTTAATCATCTTTGCAAATCTGACAGCTACATCAAATTTCTCAAAGATAAACATTACAACAGACACCATATCCTGCTTTTTAACAGTTTCCCTGCCTTTCTTATCCTTCTCAGCCGCTACAGCCTCAGCCGGCAATGAATTAAGCAGTCCATTAACAATATCCTTCAGATGCTCCATCATACCCTCGGTAGCAGGATGCTCAGAAAACGTCAGAGAAAGTGTGTGATCCGCCAGAAAATCCGCTCTCACAGTCTTGATTCCCGAATTAAAATCAGTTCCAAACTCTTCTGAAGCCATGTCAAATATCTGATTCATAAACTCCTGGGTGCGCTCGCCATTGCTCATGATTTCATCCATTGTATATCCCAGATCATATATCTCTTCTTCTGAAATAACACATTTTATAGTGTGTTCACCTATTCTTGAAAACTCCATAACAAGCTTCACCTACTTTCTTTTTAGCTTTTGTCTGATACGGGATAGTGCATTGTCAATTGATTTATCTGATTTACCAAGCATATGCGCTATCGTTGTATAATTATTTCCTTCCAGATACAATTGTAGCACTTTTTTCTCCATATTACTCAGTTTATTCCACAATTGTTCCTTAAATTCCTTAAATTTTTCCTGCTCTATGAGAAGCTGCTCCGGACTTGCAATATCATCATGCAGCATTTCCTCAAGCTCTGTGCCATCGCTGTCACTCTGCGAAAAGGATATATAGGTATTAAGCGGCATATGCTTCTTTCGGTTTGAGGCCTCAAGTGCCGAGCATAGCTGCCTGGTGATGCACAGCTGTGCAAAGCTGCAAAAGGAAGACTCCCTGTCGCTCTTATAGTCTCTGACTGCTTTAAACAGGCCAATCATGCCCTCCTGAATGAGGTCGTCATTCTCACCGCCTATCAGGTAAAGTGCATTCGTCTTTTTGCGCACAAGCGGCTTATACTTTTCCAATATATAGTCCATGATTTCGTTATCGTCACCATTGGCATTTTTGTCATTATGAAGCCTCGTAATAAGCTCTTCATCCGTATATGCGCTGTAATCTTCCACTTATATGCTTCCTATTCTATAAATATACACTTCATAATACACGCCACTCATCCTGTGACCTGTAATCTACTTTCCACTCTTAAGTCTCTGTCTGACTATCTCATATGCAAGCACGCCTGTCGCAACCGATGCGTTCAGTGAATCGATATCGCCAACCATAGGAATAGATGCAACCATATCACAGTTTTCCTTCACAAGCTTGCTGACTCCGTCGCCCTCATTGCCTATTACAAGACCTATAGGACCTGTTAAGTTTAAGTCATACATGGTGGTACCACCCATATCGGCACATACAAACCACATGCCCCTTTCCTTAAGCTCCTTTATGGTATTTGAGATATTGGTAACCTTGGCAACAGGTGTATAGTTTATCGCACCGGCAGATGTCTTTGCCACCGTTGGTGTAAGTCCCACTGCACGCCTTTTCGGTATGATAATACCATGTGCACCCGCCTGGTTTGCGGTACGGATTATTGCACCGAGATTGTGCGGATCCTCTATACCGTCAAGTATGATGATAAAAGGCGGCTCACCCTTTCTTTCGGCATTTTCCAGTATGTCAGAGACCTCAGCATACTCATATGCTGCCGAAACTGCAATGACACCCTGATGCTTGCCTGTCTCAGACATCTGATCAAGTCTTTCCTTTGCAACATAGTTTATGATAGCATCATGCTTTCTGGCCTCTCTTGTAATCGACTTTATTGGTCCGTCCTGACAGCCGTCAAGCACAAAAAGCTTATCTATTGTCTTTCCCGAACGGAAAGCCTCAAGCACGGCATTTCTGCCCTCTATATAATTCTCATGAAATTTTTCTTTATTATTGTTATCCATATTTTCCTCTTATTTTGCTATATTTCAATTCCTAAAAGCTCCACTCCAAGCTTGGTAAGCGAAACAACCCTCTCGAAATCATCCTTCAGATAAAGATAGCCCATGACTGCCTCAAGCCCTGTAGCCTTTCTGTAATCCGCCATAGTAGCGTTTTTGGCCATGGAAGGGGACTTGGCATTTCGCCCCCTGTGATACACATCGCTCTCTTCCTCCGTCAGATGCGGTAAAAGTGCCTCTATCATAAGAGCCTGAGTATGTGCCTTTACTATATTGCTTGTGTGCTTATGAAGCAGATTGGCCTTTGTATTGCCCTTTCCCACCACAACCGAGCGGATGACAATATCAAATATGCCATCACCGATATATGCAAGTGTAAGCGGCGAGTATGTCCTTATATCAACATCCTTTATTCCAAACTGTTCCTTAATATATGAGTCTATCTTCATACTATACAAGCTCCCATTTTACTCCCTCACGGGTATCCTTTATGGCAACGCCCTTTGCCAGAAGCTCATCTCTTATGGCATCGGCTGTCGCAAAGTCCTTTGCCTTTTTAGCGGCTGCACGCTCTGCAATTTTATCATTGATAAATGCCTCAAGCTCACTGTCAACAGATGATGAAGCTTCAAGCAAGGCCTTTCCAGACTCCCTAAGTCCCAGATCAAGCACCTGCTCAAAGTCATCTATAAGCGCAAGCTTTGTCCTGTCTGAGATATCAGCCTTAAGTACATCATAGACTATGGTTATAGCCATTGATGTATTCAGATCGTTTGAAACTGCATCAGTAAATTTCTTCTTAAAATCAACAAATGCTGTCTCATCAATATCGCCCTCAGACTTAAGCTCTGCCACACGCTTTGCAATCTTATTGTAGGCTGCAACTGCATTGTCGAGCGCATCAAATGAAAACTCAAGAGGCTTTCTGTAGTGCGACTGCAAGCAGAAGAATCTGTAGGCAAGCGGATTATAGCCCTTTTCCTGAAGCACTGAAACTGTAAGTATTGCTCCCTTCGACTTGCTCATCTTGCCGGCTCTGTCATTTAGGTGATTGACATGGAACCAATACTTGCACCAATCGTGTCCCAGATAGCTTTCAGACTGTGCGATCTCATTGGTGTGATGTGGGAAAATATTGTCCACACCTCCACAATGGATATCCACGTACTCTCCAAGATGCTTCATGCTGATGCATGAGCACTCTATATGCCAGCCCGGATATCCGACGCCCCATGGGCTGTCCCATTTAAGTGCCTGATCCTCAAACTTCGACTGTGTGAACCAGAGCACGAAATCATTTTTATTTTTCTTGTTTACATCCTCCTCGACGTCATCGCGCACTCCAACCTGAAGCTGCTCCTTCTCAACTGCTGAAGAAAATACAAAATAATCATCAAGCTTTGATGTATCAAAATATACATTGCCTCCTGCAAAATAGGCATAGCCCTTCTCGATAAGCACCTCCACCATATTGATAAACTCCGGAATACAGTTGGTTGCAGGCTCTACGACATCAGGCATTCTGTTGTGAACAGCCGTGAAATCCTTAAAAAAGGCATCCGTGTACTCCTTTGCTACCTCCATGACGCTCTTGTGCTCACGCTTTGCACCCTTAAGCATCTTGTCCTCTCCGGTATCTCCGTCGCTTGAGAGGTGTCCCACGTCCGTGATATTCATGACACGCTTTACATCATAGCCCACATAGCGAAGTGCCTTCTCGAGCACATCCTCCATGATGTATGAGCGGATATTTCCGATATGTGCAAAATGATAAACTGTAGGTCCACATGTATACATGCCGATTTTGCCGTCAACGCGCGGTACAACAGTATCAATCTGTCTTGTGAGTGTATTGTAAAACTTGAAATTGTTCTCCATTATTTATATCTCCTTTTGGATGATTTATAACTATCTTTTTATTTTAGCATGTTTTTCCTATATATTCAAATTAATCGGCCTGACAGCCTCCGCAGCCGCTGCATCCGCCTCCGACCTGCACGCTTGCCTCATAAAGACCTGTAAGTGAGCAGATTGCCTGCGATGCAATTCCTTCCTCACGGCCTGTAAAGCCAAGCCACTCCTCGGTTGTTGCCTTTATATTGACCTGTTCCTTTGCAATCCCCAGTGTATCAGCCACATTCTGCTCCATCTGCTCAATATACGGACGAAGCTTAGGCTTTTGTGCGATTACCGTTGCATCTATATTTTCTATCACATAGCCCTTTTTTGCAATGAGGTCTCTCACATGCTCCAAAAGCTTGAGACTTGAAATACCCTCATATGCCGGGTCTGTATCCGGAAAATGCTTTCCGATATCGCCAAGTGCTGCTGCGCCTAAGAGTGCATCCATTATCGCATGCAACAGTACATCGGCGTCCGAGTGGCCTAACAGCCCAAGTGTATGCGGAACCTTCACTCCTCCTAAAATCAAATCTCTGCCTTCAACAAGCTTGTGCACATCATAGCCCATTCCTACTCTCATATATCGTCTCTCTTTCTATCAGATACAATACCTCATGTTATTGTCAACTGTCATTGCTCTGTATTTTGGTTTTTAAGTATAGTATACCTTATTTCTTCTGTTGCGCCAAGATATTATTTTCAGTAACTTTTTTCAATAAAAGACCGCCCCGGACAAACCGGAGCGGTCTTTATTAAAATGGATATAGTCCATTAAATGTCTTATGCAAGTGCTGCAGTGATGATAGCCATTGAGTAAACCTCTCCTGCATTGCATCCACGAGAAAGGTCATTGATTGGAGCATTGAGTCCAAGAAGGATTGGGCCGTATGCTTCGAAGTTACCAAGTCTCTGTGCAATCTTGTATCCGATATTTCCTGCATTGATGTCAGGGAAGATAAATGTATTTGCATGACCAGCAACCTCAGACTGTGGGCACTTTGTGCGGGCTACACGTGGTGCAACAGCTGCGTCAAACTGGATTTCTCCCTCGATTGGAAGATTTGGATATTTCTCTTTTGCCTTGTGAGCTGCGTTTCTCATCTTGTCAACGTCCTCACCCTTTCCTGAGCCAAGTGTTGAGTAGCTTAAGAATGCAAGCTTTGGATCGATACCGAAGATCCTAGCACACTCTGCAGACTCTCCTGCGATCTCAACAAGCTCATCCTCAGTTGGGTGAATGTTGATAGCACAATCACTCATTGCAAGCACCTCATTCTCACCTGTTGCAGATGGACGAACAAGGATAAAGCATGAAGATACGATTGTGTTGCCAGGCTTTGTCTTGATAAGCTGTAATGCAGGACGAACTGTATCTGCTGTTGAGTATGTAGCTCCTCCGAGAAGAGAGTCTGCAATGCCCATCTTTACAAGCATTGTTCCAAAGTAGTTAGCTGATGAAAGGATTCCCTTAGCCTGCTCAGGTGTAACACCCTTGCTCTTACGAAGCTCGCAGAATAATTCAACCATCTCATCCATACGATCAAAGTTCATAGGATCTATAATCTCTGCTCCACGGATATTGAAACCGCTCTTCTCAGCGCTTGCAGCAATCTTCTCAGGATCTCCTACAAGGATAGGATGTAAGAAGTTGCTTGCAAGTAAACGTGAAGCTGCCTCAAGGATACGTGGATCCTCTCCCTCTGTGAATACGATTTTCTTTGGGTCTTTCTTTAATATTTCGATTAACTGACCAAATCCAAACATGATAATGTCTCCTTTATGTATATTTTATTTATTATTTAAAACTGTATCTGGTTTCACACCACTGACTATAATATACTTATTTTCCGCGAATATCAATAATTGTTAAAAGGTTGTCAAGATGTTCGCGAAAAAATCCAATCCACGCTTTTTCATAGCACAGTAAAAGGGACCGTATTAAAATTTCACGGTCCCTTTTTATAATGATCACAATTTATTGGTTTAAGGAGTATTTATCATGCAAAATATATTACTCGGCAAGTGCCTTGAATGCCTCATCAAGATCCTCGATTATATCGTCCACATTCTCTGTTCCGATTGAAAGACGGATTGTGTTTGGCTTGATGCCCTGGTCTAGAAGCTCTGCTTCGTTGCACTCTGAATGTGTGGTTGAAGCCGGATGTATAGCAAGCGACTTAACATCAGCTACATTTGCAAGCAGTGAGAAAAGCTCAAGGTTGTCGATGAATTTCTGTGCTTCCTTTGCTCCGCCCTTAATCTCAAATGTAAAGATAGAGCCTCCTCCGTTAGGGAAGTACTTCTTGTAAAGCTCCTGCTGCTCTTTATCCTCTGTGATAGAAGGATGGTTCACCTTCTCCACAAGTGGCTGGTCCTTTAAGTACTGAACCACCTTGAGTGCATTCTCCACGTGACGCTCCACACGAAGTGAAAGTGTCTCAAGTCCCTGAAGGAAGATAAATGAATGAACAGGTGAAATTGTTGCTCCTGTATCACGAAGTAAAATTGCCCTGATATATGTCGCAAATGCTGCCGGTGCGCAATCCTTTGCGAAGCTTACTCCATGGTATGATACGTTTGGCTCTACAAGCCAAGGCCATTTATCATTCTGTGTCCAGTCAAATTTACCGCTGTCGATGATAACTCCACCGATTGTTGTTCCGTGTCCACCGATGAACTTTGTAGCTGAGTGAACCACTATATCAGCACCGTACTCAATCGGACGGACAAGGTATGGTGTAGCAAAGGTATTGTCCACGATGAGTGGGATTCCTGCCTCATGTGCGATATTTGCGATTTTCTCGATATCCACTACCTCTGAGTTTGGATTTCCGAGTGTCTCAATTTCGATAGCTTTTGTGTTTTCTTTGATGGCAGCCTTGATTCCGTCATAATCGAATGGATCCACGAATGTAGCCTCGATTCCGTAATCAGGAAGTGTGTGTGCCAGGAGGTTGTATGTACCGCCGTAGATATTCTTTGCTGCTACGATATGGTCACCTGCGTGTGCTACTGCCTGGAAAGCATATGTGAGTGCCGCTGCTCCTGAACCAACAGCAAGTGCTGCAACGCCGCCCTCGAGTGCTGCAATTCTTCTCTCGAATACATCCTCTGTCGGGTTTGTCAGTCTGCCGTAGATATTTCCTGCATCTCTGAGTCCGAATCTGTCTGCCGCATGCTCACTGTTATGGAACACATATGATGAAGTAAGGTAGATTGGAACTGCTCTTGCATCTGTAACCGGATCAGGTGTTTCCTGTCCTACATGTAACTGTAATGTCTCAAATTTTAAATTTCTGTCTGCGTAATGCTTCTTGCTCATATTAATATCCTCCTATTAATGATATGTTAATGTTATTATTTTTGATTTTCATTCAGGGATGTGTTCCCTTGAACTAATCATATCATACCATCTTTCTAGGAAAAGTGTTAATACTTATAACTAAGAGCTTGCTATAAATACATTTTATAGCTGTGCATTCTTCAAAATCTCTGCAAGCTCACTCGTAGCTGCACCGACATCCATGTTATTTACCGCATAGTCACATATCTGGCGATTGCGTTTCTCTGCATCTATCGACAGAATACGCAGTGTCTTTTCTTCAACCGGGTAATCCTGTTCTATGATATCCCTGATTAAGAGCTCCTTGTCACGTGCCACATACACTATGACAGTCGGGAAATGACGCTTCATGGCAATGGCGCCACACATATCAAGCGGCATCACGACAAAGTGTCCCTTTACAAGCACTGCCTCTATATCCTCCATTTTGGTGCCATACTGTATTCCTGCGTATCTTGTCTTTTCAAAAAAATCCTGTGCGTTAAATTCATCCTCCGTCAGATATCTGTGCTTATCTCCCGGCTTGGTACAGTAGGTTTTTGGATTCTCAAACTGCTCCATAGTACACAGGCTGTCTGAGAGTGCTGTCTTTCCCGAGCCGGATGGTCCGACAAGCGCCACAACCGACGGATTGTTTATATTTTTATTTCTATATAATGACGCATTTATTATCTGCTCCACGAGATATACAAACTCTGTGATATTATTGACAGATAAAAGTCCTGTCATTTTTGAATTCCACGGCTTTCGCATGAGTACAGGATATGTGGCCGGTGTCTCAAGCACATTGTGTATGGCATCATCTAAGATAATATCAAACTGCACGAGATTTTTTGCATTGCCAAGTATGATATTTTCTGTCGGGAAATCAGGAAATGCCTCCATTATCTGGCTCGCTCTCACTCCCATGAAGCCCGGCGCCACTGCAGTGATAAAATAGACCTCCCCAATATCCATGAGCTTTCTTATCATCCGCTTTGTCTCTTCTGTAGGCTTCTGCCTCTCATAAAGTGCATTATCCCGGTAAAACTCCTTTATGACAGAGGCTCTGCCGTTATTCTCCCAGGAATCTATATCCTCCAGCGAAAGAGGTGGGATGATATTATATTTTTTGTTCGCCATATCTATGGCTATACTGTTGAATGGGGCTGTCACATCATCCCAGTCAAGTCCTATTTTAGGTCTTATCATGCTTATCCCTTTCTGTTTCTTTCATAACTATTCAGAACAAGAACAGTGGTTCTGAACAGTAAAAATATTTATAATTATATCATATTATCTGCATATCATGTACTTGTAATCATTATAAAAAATAAAAAGACCTGCAACAACTGCAAGTCTTAAATAAGTAGCGAGGGAGAGACTCGAACTCTCAACCTCCCGGGTATGAACCGGACGCTCTAGCCAGTTGAGCCACCTCGCCATATTGATTGATATCCTTTAAAAGGATGGGACCTACAGGGCTCGAACCTGTGACCCTCTGCTTGTAAGGCAGATGCTCTCCCAGCTGAGCTAAGATCCCATGTCGTCAACCGACTTGATTATTATATACAGTCGGCACCTTATTGTCAACAACTTTTTATATTTTATTTTAAAAAATTTTAACTATTCAGAAGTCTCTCCACAAGCTTCACGCACTCTGCCGCATCCTTTGAATATCCATCGGCTCCTATCTCATCGGCAAAGCTTTGTGTAATGCAGGCTCCGCCGATTACAACCTTGCTATTACAGCCCTTTTCCTTGCAGATTTCTACCACATCCTTCATGCGCATCATGGTGGTGGTCATAAGAGCTGACAGTCCGATAACTGCCGCATTCGTCTCAATTGCCTTGTTCACGATATCCTCACAAGGCACATCCTTTCCCATATCAATCACGTTGTAGCCATAGTTTTTAAGCATAAGCACGACAAGGTTCTTTCCTATATCGTGAATATCGCCCTCTACCGTTGCAATGACAAGAGTCGGCATATCCTCCCCAGAGTCCTTCTTTTCAAGTAACGGCTCCAGATGCTCTATAGCAAGCTTCATGGTATTTGCGCTGCCGATAAGCTGTGGCAGGAAATACTTCTTCTGGTTAAAAAGCTCTCCCACCTCATTAATAGCCGGAATCAGGCTGTTATTAATAATCTCGTCAGGCTTTGCACCATCAGAAAGCATTTTCTTTACTTCATCAATTATGCTGCCCTTGTTTCCCTTTAAGACAGCCTGAAATACCGCATCCTTACTGCCGGCTGCACCTGTGCCGTTTGAAGCTGACGCATCACTGTCCGTTTTTTTCACAACAACAGTCTCGTACTGTGCCTTTTCCTCCGCAAGCCTGCTCATGCGCTCGATGTATGCGATATCGCTGTCAGGTCTGTCGAGCAGCATATCCGATGCAAATGCCGCATTCATCAAAAGCTCCTGTGATGGATTGGCAATAGCCATGGTGAGTCCCTTGCATATTGCCATAGTAAGAAACGCTGTGTTCACGTACATGCGCTCAGGCAGTCCGAAGGATATATTTGAAAGACCACATATTGTAGGAAGCTTTTTCTCATCCTTGCAGTACGCAATGGTCTCATAGCACTCGATTGCAGCCTTTGGATTTGCACCTATTGTCGCAACAAGTCCATCCACCACTATGTCCTCATGTGCCATTCCAAGCGACAGTGCCTTGTCATAAATTGTATTTATAATCTGCTTTTTCTCCTCCACATCCTTCGGCAAGCCTGCGTCCGAAAGCGGTAAAAGTATAAACATCGCTCCGTATTTTGCCGCAAGAGGCAGAAGCTTTTCCATCTTTTCTGTCTCAAGGGAAATAGAATTGATGAGAGCTCTTCCCGGATAAATCTTAAGAGCCTCCTCTATTACCCCCACGTAGCTTGAATCAATACAAAGCGGACAGTCCACGGTAGATGAAACCTCATATATAACCGATTTCATCATCTCCTTCTCATCGATACCGTTCATACCCATATTGATGTCAAGTATTCTCGCACCATTTGTCTCCTGCTCCATAGCCATCTGGCGCACCAGGTCAAGCTTTCCCTCACGAAGCTGTGCCTGAAGCTTTTTCTTGCCTGTAGGGTTGATTCTCTCTCCAACCACGGTAAAGTTGCCATCTAAGTCAATCTCTACATTCTTTCGTTCGGACGCAAGCACCCTTCTATGATGCTCAAGCGGCTTATGAACAGGCATGGTCTTTACGGCCTCGGTAAGAGCACGTATATGCTCCGGCGTGGTGCCACAGCAGCCTCCGACAATGGATGCACCGGCCTTCACGAGTCCTGTCATCGCGTCCGCAAACATATCCGGAGTCATCTTGTATACAGTTTTACCGTCCTCAAGCTCAGGAAGCCCGGCATTTGGCTTGGCAATAAGAGGTACTGTGGAGTACTCTGCCATTTTCTCAACAAGCGCTATCATCTCAGCCGGTCCCGTCGAGCAGTTCACACCGATAGCATCCACCCCAAGTGACTGCAGCACAACAACAGCAGTCTCAGGCGGTGTGCCGAAAAGTGTCCTGCCATCCTCGTTGTAGGTGAGTGTCACCATAATAGGAAGGTCGCTGACCTCTTTTATCGCAAGCACTGCCGCTCTGCACTCCTGAAGACTCATCATTGTCTCAACCACGAAAACATCTGCGCCTGCCGCATCAAGAATCCTCGCCTGCTCCTTGTACACCTCCAAAAGCTCCTCAAACATCAGGTCTCCGAGAGGAAAAAGCTGTCTGCCTGTCATGGTCATATCTGCTGCTACCAGTGCCCTGTCACCGACAGCCTGCTTTGACAGACCAACAAGAGTGGTATTTATCTCATTGATTTTCTCCTGCAAGCCATATTCTAAAAGCTTAATCCTGTTTCCCGTAAAGGTAGGTGCATAAACGATATTCGTGCCGTTGTCGACATATGCCCTCTGCAGATCAAGAATCACCTGCGGATGCTCCATAACCCATTCCTCCGGGCACACACCTACAGGCATGCCCGCCGCCATCAGGTTTGTACCGGTTGCGCCATCCAGGATAACTATGTTTTCTCTGATATATTTTCTGAATTCTTCTCTTGTCATTTCGTTTCCTTTTCCGTTTCAGCTGTTATTCACTCCACAGTGTAAAATATTTCAAAGCAAAAGCTATGTGCTCTTCATCCTTGAAATTTGTGAAAATTTATATTATCATTGTAACCGATTTTAAAACACAAAAATCAATAGTCTATTCACCATAATATACTAAAACACTATATTTTTCAAACAAAAGAAAGGATTTCTTATGAAACTTATCGCTTTAGATCTCGACGGAACACTTTTCAACAACCAAAGTCAGATATCACAGGAAAATATAAAAGCTATAAAAGAGGCAACTGCCGCAGGGATAAATGTGGTCATCTCCACCGGCCGTCCATTCGGCGGACTGCCGTTTGAAGCAATTAAGGACACCGGCATCCGCTACGCTATCACTGCAAACGGAAGTGCAATCTACGAGATTGACACCCAAAAATGTCTTTACGAAAACTGCCTTTCCGATGAGACAGCTTTTTCAATAATTGATTACCTGATGACAAAGCGTGTTCATATGGATGCCTTCATAAACGGCTGTGGCTATTCTCCGTACAAGTGTCTCGAGGATGCAAAGGATCTCAAAATGCCTCCTTCTATAAAGGAATACATCATGACAACCAGAAAACGTGTGAACGATATCACTGAAATGATGCGCGAAAACAATTACCATATGCAGAAAATGACCATCAATTTCCCAAAGGATGCAAATGATAACTACTACTGCCGCGACGAAGTATTTGAGCATCTGAAAAAAATCTCTGAAATCACGCTCGTAAGCGGTGGCTACGGTAATCTGGAATTCACAAAAGCAGGCGTTGACAAGGGTGTGGCACTTCATAAGCTGGCTCAAATCCTGAATATAGCAGCTGATGAGACAATGGCTGTCGGTGACACCGAAAACGACATGGCTATCGTAAAAGCCGCACACATCGGCGTGGCCATGGGAAATGCAACCGATGAACTTAAGGCACAGGCTGATTACGTCACCGACACAAACGAAAATGACGGCGTAGCCAAGGCTATCCGCCACTTTATGGGTTAATCTCACAAATTTAATATAACGATACCGGTCATATAAGAGTATAATAGTTGTTTAGCGCAAAATAGCTGTTTAACACACAATAAATAATCACCTGTCATATATATCCAAAGAAGCACATATACTTCTAAGACAACATATGACAGGTGATTTTTTGATTGTAAAAAAATATTTATCCAATCCACTTGTGACCGGAACTATTTTTCTGACACTTGCCAGTACAACCAGTCGGTTTATGGGATTTTTCTTTCGCATATTTCTAAATAACGTCATAGGCTCAACAGGTCTTGGACTCTATCAGCTTGTGATTCCACTCATGTCCGTATGCATGTCACTCTGCTGTAACGGCTTTCAGACCGCCACATCAAAGCTTGTTGCAGAAAAGCCTCAAAACAGGCAGACTATACTCCTATGCGCAATAATTATGTCAGCCGTCATCGCACTTTTACTCACAATTATTATGTATTCCAATGCCAACTACATAAGCCTTTATATTTTAAGCGAGCCGCGCTGTAGTGCGCTTGTCAAGGCATTGTCCTTTTCCATACTGCCTGCAGCCATCCATTCCTGCATAAACGGATACTATTACGGCCTAAAAAAAGCTGCCGTTCCCGCTGCCACACAATTAATTGAGCAGACCGCGCGCATCGGCACCTGCTATCTGATATATTCAATACTGTCAGACGGCAGCAGTGGCTTTAAGCCTGTATACTCGATATTCGGCATCGTGGCAGGCGAGGCGTGCGCAACCGTCTTTTCCGTTATCACTGTAAAAAAAGATTTTTCATGCTTTAAATTATCAGTCAAAGGCCTGAAAACAACAGCCTTTGGCATGGCTGCACTTTTCATTCCATTATCACTAAACTACATACTGGTGAGCTTTTCATCCTCCATCGAAAATGTGCTTATCCCAAGAACTCTTAAGCTCTACGGACTCTCACCGGCATCGGCCCTTGACATATTCGGAACCATTTCCGGTCTCACCCTGCCTGTGCTTTTATTTCCCGGTGTACTTTGCAGCTGTGCCTGCGTGATGCTTCTGCCATCCATTTCTGAAGCAAATGCCGCCGGAAAGGATACCAAAATCACAAAAGCCATAAACTCCTGCGCATTATTCGGACTGTGCTTTGGACTTGTATTTACATGTACCTTCTATATGCTGTCAGATTTTATAGGGGATTTTCTTTTTTCATCGAAGCTGTGCGGATATTTCCTCAGAAGGCTGTGTTTTCTTTGCCCGCTGATGCACATAAGCGGAATGCTTAGCAGCATACTGCACGGTCTGGGCAAAGCGAAGCAGGTGCTCTTTGTCAATCTGCTCACCTGTGCGATAAGAATCCTGATGATTGTACTTCTCATCCCGCGCTATGGGATAGACGCATATCTGTGGGCTATGCTTGTGTCTCATGTGTTTATGGCGCTTGCTGTCGGGATTCTCACCTGCCACACAGCACACAAATAGAAAAAGCCTGCGCATACTCCAAGCATACCGGAATATGTGCAGACTCATAAAACTACAGATTATACACGTGAAAGGTACTCACCTGTTCTTGTATCAATCTTGATAACATCATCTGTCTCAACAAAAAGTGGTACATAAACTGTAGCACCTGTCTCAACTGTAGCAGGCTTTGTAGCACCTGTTGCTGTATCGCCCTTGAAGCCAGGCTCTGTCTCTGTAACAGTAAGCTCAACGAAAAGTGGTGGCTCAACTGCAAATACATTGCCCTTGTGTGAGCAAACCTTGCACATCTCATTCTCTTTTACAAACTTGAGAGCATCGCCAACCTCATCCTTTGGTAAGTCAATCTGGTCATATGTCTCAACATCCATGAAATGATAGAAATCATCATCTGCATAAAGATACTGCATATCCTTACGATCAATGTGTGCTGTAGGGCATTTCTCTGTTGGACGGAATGTCTTCTCAACAACACCACCACTGATGATATTCTTTAACTTTGTACGTACAAATGCTGCACCTTTTCCTGGTTTAACATGCTGAAATTCGATAATCTGATAGATGTTTCCCTCGAACTCGATAGTAACACCGTTTCTGAAATCTCCTGCTGAAATCATTAGTTACTTCCTCCTTAAATCGTGCGAGCCTAAGCTCTCTCATTCGTCCATTTTACAATAAAAAGCAATACATTTCAAGTATTTATTTTCTATTGTATGAATTTGTATTGGTTTTATATTAGTTTCTTGCCTCGATATCTGATATCATAGCCACTCTCTTGGCATGTCTGCCACCCTCAAACTCGGCTGTCAGATAAGCCTTTACGATATCCTTTGCAAGCTCAACACCCACAATTCTCTCACCAAAGGCTATGATGTTGGCATTGTTGTGCTGTTTTACAAGGCGTGCTGTGGCTGTGTCTGAGCACACTGCCGCGCGGATGCCGTTGACCTTGTTGGCTGCTATTGAGATACCTACACCTGTACCGCATATCAGTATTCCGCAGTCAAACTCACCTGATGCCACTGCATTAGCCACCTTCTCACCATACTCAGGGTAATTACAGCTCTCACTTGAATCTGTGCCGAAGTTGGTCACCTCGTGTCCCATGCTCTCAACGTACTCCATTATTGTTTTTTTAAGCTCAACTGCTGCGTGATCGTTTCCGATTGCAATCTTCATAATATATCTGCCTCCAAAAAATTTAAATTTATAGTTAAAATTATTTATTTACTTTCTTCAAATGCCGCTTATAGCAAGCAATTACAGGCTTTTCAATAAAACGCTTAAGCACAATCTGTATCTCCTCATGCGGGTCAATAGGTGCTACAAGTATCGACCTGATGCCAGTAAGATTGGCTCCGATGATATCCGTAAATATCTGATCTCCCACAACCAGAGTATTTTTCGTATCTGTGCCGAGCCTCTCCATCGCAGCACGATAGCCTGATGGCTTGGGCTTTCCTGCCTTGTAGATATACTTTATCCCAACCTGCTTCGCAAAGCTCTTAACACGCGGCTCTTTGTTGTTTGAGAGCACCAGGCACGAAAATCCAAGCTCCTTAAGGTGCCCAAACAAAGCAATCGCCCGCTCATCAGCAGGCGAACCATGAGTCACAAGGGTGTTGTCTATATCAAAAATAATGCCCCTGTAGCCCTCCTTATATAATTTATCAAAATCTATGCTGTATGTCGAGTCAATGTACTCTCCCGGGTATAAAAAACTCATAGTATAAAATTCTCTGTCTCCCTGTTAATCTGTTCATTCAAGGCTGCCTGCTGCATAACCATACCATCCGCACTGCCGACAAAATGCTGATACTGCTGCAATACCTTATCCTTGTCTAAATCGGATACAGCCTTTGTGACATCAAGCGAGCTGATATCACTGTCAGCACCCTTAAGCTCATAGCTTGCATTGGAATCATATGCCTTTGCATAATCAAGCGATGTAAAGCTCTGCCTTGCCCTTGCAGCCTCATAATCAGCTGTATCATCAGTAGCAGAAGCCTGTGAAGCTGTGTCATCCACTGCCTGCTTAGACCTCATAATCTGGCTGTTCCTAAGCTCGTTTAACCTTATGGAATTGTATGAATAAAAGCCTTCGCTCGGGCGAATACCGGAAATGTTCATACGCGCTTTCCTATCCTTTTCAAAATAAATAAATCCCTAACTAAACATTATTTGGTGTCAAGCATCTTTTTAAGCTCCGTCATAAAGGTATTGACATCCTTAAACTCTCTGTAAACTGATGCAAATCTCACATATGCTACCGCATCAAGGTCCTTTAATCTGTCCATAATCAGCTCTCCGATGAGTGATGTGGAAATTTCCTTTTCCTCTCTGGCAAAGATTTCTATCTCAACCTCATCTACAAGCTTTGAGATTGTATCTGCTGAAATAGGTCTCTTGTGACACGCAAGAAGCACGCCCTTTTCAATCTTGGAGCGGTCATACTGCTCTCTGTTATTGTCCTTTTTTATAACGATGAGTGGGATCGTCTCCACCTTCTCATATGTAGTGAAACGCTTGCCGCAATCATCGCACAGCCTCCTGCGCCTGATAGAGCTGTTGTCATCAGCCGGTCTTGAGTCTATTACCCTTGTGTTGTCACTACTGCAAAATGGACACTTCATGTTGCACCCTCCGTAGATATCTTATAATATGAATGGCAAAAATATCTTTCTGTATTTAAAAAGACCTATACACAGTTTAGTATATCTATACTAATTTTTGTTGTCAATATGTTTTGTACTGATTTTGACTTTTTTAGCACTTTTTTAATCACAACAGCTTGTGTCTCATATCAGACTCACATATATTTACCAATATTATATCGGGTCCAATCTTCACAATCTTAACCCATGGAATACAATATTCATAATCCCTGCAGAATATTCCCATATATTTTCCCGGTCCCGGCACGATAATCGCACAGATTTTGCCACAGACCGGGTCAAACTCCAAATCCCGCACGTGTCCGATGAACCTGCCCTCCTCCACGCTCACAACCTCTTTTTCGCATAAATCCAGAAAACGCATAAAACAGACCTCCCTTGGTCTATCTTATGCGTTTCTTTTTGATTTTGTGCTTATAAAAGCGTTTTATTAATAAAATTATACATTAAATCTGAAAAGAATTACATCTCCGTCCTTAACAACGTACTCTTTTCCTTCCATTCCTACGATACCCTTTTCTCTTGCGGCTGCAAGGCTTCCGTTGTCGAGAAGATCCTGATAGTTGACTACCTCTGCCTTGATAAAGCCACGCTCGAAGTCAGTATGTATCTTGCCGGCTGCCTGTGGTGCCTTTGTGCCCTTCTTTATGGTCCATGCACGGCACTCATCCTCTCCTGCTGTGAGGAAGGAAATCAGTCCGAGAAGTGAATAGCTGGCTGCTACAAGCTTATCAAGACCGCTTGACTCAACACCTAAATCCTCAAGGTACTCCTTCTTTTCGTCCTCATCGAGATCTGCAAGTTCCTGCTCAATCTGTGCACAGATAACAAATACCTCTGCGCCCTCTTCCTTTGCCATCTCTCTTACCTTTGCAACGTGTGGATTGTTTGCGCCGTCATCTGCAAGGTCGTCCTCTGATACGTTTGCAGCGTAGATGGTAGGCTTTGCTGTAAGGAGATTATAGCCCTTGAACCAAAGCTGGGCATCCTCATCATCAGGCACCTCAAAGGTTCTGGCCATCTTTCCGTCCTCAAGATGAGCCTTTACTGCCTCGACAAGCTCAAGCTCCTTTGCAAGTGTCTTGTCCATTCTTGCCTGCTTTGCAATCTTTGCAATTCTTCTGTCGAGAATCTCAACATCCGAGAAAATAAGCTCAAGATTGATTGTCTCGATATCTCTTGCAGGATCTACAGAACCATCTACATGGATGATGTTTGTGTCCTCAAAGCAGCGCACTACGTGCACGATTGCATCTACCTCACGGATATTTGCAAGGAACTGGTTTCCAAGTCCCTCACCCTTGCTGGCTCCCTTTACGAGACCTGCGATATCAACAAATTCGATTGTTGCAGGTGTAACCTTCTTTGTGTGATAGAGCTCTCCGAGCTTTACGATTCTCTCGTCAGGCACTGAAACGATACCTACGTTTGGGTCAATTGTGGCAAAAGGATAGTTTGCTGAAAGCGCTCCTGCCTTTGTGAGTGAGTTGAATAATGTAGACTTTCCGACGTTCGGAAGTCCGACTATGCCGAGTTTCATGGTATATATATCTCCTTTAAATTGATTTCATATGTATTTTGTGTATCGGATGTTTGTTGATACAACTATGTAGTGTACCACATTGTAAAACATTTGTACATAATCTTACGCAAATCCCCATTCATTTCTTCCGGTGCTGTTCTTCTTTCACAGAAAAAACCTTCCCACACATAACCTAATATGCAGGAAGGTTTTCACATTTTATCATTCACTTACCATCTCATCGCACTTAATCTGCTCGATATGTATGGCAAGGTAGCCTGTCTCATTGTCCAGAAACTCATGATTTAAGTCCTTTCCAAGCTCCTTACATATCTCACCTGCAAGTGCGAATGACTCCGGATAATTTTTCTCGATAAACTGATTGAGATCAACCTTTAATTTTTCTCCGGTCGCGGCTCTTGATACCATGTGGCGGATATGGTTCATGAGGCGATTGTAGGCCATAGTAGTGACATCTATGTGCTTTCCAATCTTTTCCTCTATAAATGTGGCGCATTTTCGAACTGCTGCCGCCATCTCCATGGCATCCGATACCTTTGAATTGTTTAAGGATGTATGAATATGAAGAGTAATGTAGCCAATCTCATCATCAATTATATCAATTTGTTTTTTATCCTTTAGTATATGGCGTATATTCTCAGCTATCTTGTATTCCTTATAAAACATCACACGAATGTCATCGTTTAAAGGATTGCTGATCTGTTCTTTGTTTTCCATACGCTTTACGGCAAATGCTATATGATCTGCCATAGGGAACAATATGCTTCTGTCTATATGTCCAAACTCATGCTCTGCATCATCGAGCAGTGTGTTTGCAATCTCAAGATACTCCGGCTCGATGGATTTTACTATGTCCTTTGCCGGACCTCTGTCCCTTGTCTGGGTCAGCTCATACAGTGAATCCTCATCCGTTGGCTCAATAGACTGTGTGATTTTCTTTCCAAAGCCCACACCCTTGCCGACTATCAGATATTCTCTTGCGCTCTTGTCCTTTACCGCAAGCACTGTATTGTGATTTAAGACCTTTGTGATTCTGTACATATCATTCCCCCGGCATTTATATTACTTCTCGTAGGTGTCAACTGCGTAGAGAGGCTCTCCTGCCTTAATCGGTCCGTCTGTGATAAGGCGGATTTTCTGATTATCCTTTAGCTCTGTGCAGATGACAGGAGTGGTAACTGATGGTGCGTTTGCTTTTAAGTAATCCAGGTCAAGCTTCATAAGCACGTCACCCTTGTTCACCTTCTGTCCTGCCTCAACCTTTACGTCAAAGCCTTTACCCTCGAGCTTTACTGTATCAATTCCTACATGGATTATCATACCAATTCCTGAGTCGGTTGTAAATCCCAAAGCATGCTTTGTATCAAAAACGAATAAAACCGTTCCATCCTCAGGTGCTACAACGACTCCCTCCTCAGGTGTGACTACCGCTCCGTCACCCATCATTTTGCTGGCAAATGCCTCGTCCGGCGCTGTTGAAAGGTCTGCTGCAATTCCTGTCATAGGGCTTGATATTATGACTGTGCTTGTCGGCTCTTTTACGTCGCCGGCTTCCTGTTCTTCTTTCACATCAGATTCCTGTGCTTTATCTGAAGCTGCATTTTCATTCTTTGCTTCATCTGCGCCTGCTGTATTATTTTCTGCTGCATCATCCTCGAAGTGTTCTTCTGTCACACTCGAAAGATAATCCTCCAGGTCAGACTTTATTACCGTTACTCTCGGTCCATAGATAATCTGTACGCCCTGTCCCTTGTGCACGACTCCTGATGCTCCTGTTGATTTAAGAAGCGCATCGTTTACCTTGTCAGGGTCTATTACTGTGATACGAAGCCTTGTCGCACAGCAGTCCACATCTGAGATATTGACTTTGCCGCCGAGACCTCGTGATATAGTCTGTGAGAGCTCGTCTACAGTCGCTTTGTCGTCAGAAGCTTTTGTGTCCTTGGCAACTTTTCTTGCATTTACATCTGCCTTGGTGTAGAGCTTTGTCTCTGTATCGTCATCCTCACGGCCCGGAGTCTTGAAATCAAACTTCTTTATAAGGAAGCTGAAAATAAAGTAATACAGTAAGAAATATACTATTCCCGCCGGAATCACGAGCATCCAGCTTGTCTTGGCATTGCCCTGCAATATACCAAACAGGAAGAAATCAAGCAGTCCGCCTGAGAAAGTAAGTCCTACCGCGATGTTTAAAATATGCGCTATCATGTATGCGCTTCCTGCGAGCACTACCTGTACTGCAAAGAGAGCCGGTGCTACGAAAAGGAATGAGAACTCAAGAGGCTCTGTGATTCCTGTAAACATACATGCAAGTGTTGCTGAAAGTAAAAGGCTTCCTGCCTGCTTTTTCTTTTCCGGCTTTGCACATTTATACATTGCAAGCGCTGCTCCCGGAAGTCCGAAAATCATGAAAATGAACTCTCCGGAGAAATATCTTGTGGCATCGGCACTGAAATGTGTGATGTTTGCAGAGTCTGCAAGCTGTGCGAAGAAGATGTTCTGTCCTCCCTCAACCATATGTCCTGCAACCTCCATTGTTCCACCGACTGCTGTCTGCCAGAACGGCATGTAAAATACATGGTGCAGCCCGAATGGAATAAGAGCTCTCTTTATGATACCAAAGAGAAGTGTTCCGAAATATCCTGTTCCTGTCACCACTCCGCCGAGTGCATAGATTCCGTTCTGCACTGTCGGCCAGATAAAGTACATTAAAATTCCTACAAACAGATATACCACTGTTGAGATAATAGGCACAAATCTTGTTCCACCGAAAAATGACAATGCATTCGGCAGCTCAATCTTGTAGAAACGGTTGTGCAGTGCTGCCACTCCCAGTCCTACGATAATTCCGCCAAACACGCCCATCTGCAGTGACTGGATACCGCATACTGATGTGATGGTTCCATCGAGCACATCCTTTGCAATGCTTCCGTCTGCTAGGATTTTTCCGGAAATCTTAAGCATCGCATTGATTGATACATTCATAACAAAGTATGCTATGACTGCCGAAAGTGCTGACACTTCCTTTTCCTTCTTTGCCATTCCGATTGCTACTCCGACCGCAAAAATGAGTGGAAGATTATCAAATATGGCACTTCCGACCGCATTCATGATTACAAGAAGTGCATGGAGTATAGTTTTATCTCCGAGCAGCCACTGTAAACCATAGGTCTCAATTGTTGTGGTGTTGGTGAATGAGCTTCCGAGTCCTAAAAGCAAGCCTGCTACCGGAAGGATTGCAATTGGAAGCATGAAGCTTCGTCCTACTCTCTGCAGGACACCAAAAATTTTGTCTTTCATGAGCTTTTCCTCCTATAAATGCGGGGTATGTATTGATTTGCACCTGTAATTCTTTTATTGCTCCAGCGACAAAAAAGGAGGCACCTATCATACACTAACCCTGTTAAAAGTTATGTACGACAAATGCCTCCCTAAAAGTAACACGTCTGTTTAAGTTTATATCACAGAAGCTTTATCATTTCAACACAATTTTCATCACGAATTTATTTTTTGTTAATCATGCTGTTTTTATACATGTTTTTTTGTGAATTATGTCTAATGTCTTTTTTCTCCAGATGTCTCCATGTCTCCATCACCATAAAGCATTCCTCCTCTGTGATACCCTCTGATGAATACACAGCCTTTTGTATGATGCGCATGTACTCGTCCCAGTGGATTCCGCAATAATCCGGTCCGCAGTATTTTTCCCTCAGGTTAGCCAGATAAAGCTCATCTGTCCTGTTCTTTGAAGGATGCCCCAGTTCCTTATAGATGCGGTTGTTTATCATGATGGCAGCCCTGCTGTATCGGCCCTTTTTCACTCTTTGGGCAAGTCTTGCTTCCCACAAAATGTTTCTTCGCTTTTTGATGTAAACTATTGTGGCTGTAAGTGCCGTCAGAAAAATCACACAGAGTACTGTTTTCAAAATCGCCGGTGGTATATGAAGTCCTGTTTTTGAGCTATGAGTGTCTGTGCGTTTATCAGCACCTGACCGTGAACCCAAAGCATTCTCACTGCCATCACCTGATACAAATTGGCTTGATGTACTGTTTGCTGTGCCATCATTTTTTACATCTGTATTTTCTGTATCTTCATTTACTGCATCTTCATCTGCATTATCTTCATCTGCCGCAGTATCATTCATTTGCTCAGTATCATGATAAGCAGCACCGGTGTTTGTTTTCTTTCCGTTGACACCAATATAGTCAAACTGATTCATACCTGTCACGTTCTCATAATATCCCGGTGTCATCTCCACAGGAATCCATCCGAAATCATCCAGATATATTTCAACCCAGGCATGCGACTGTGAATCCTTCACCTCGCATATATCCCCATCATTTTCACCGGATTTGAAGCTGTCCCCCTTTGCACAGTATCCGCTTACATAGCGGCATGGAACCCCCATCTGTCTGAGTATCATCGTGCCAGCCGATGCAAAATGCACGCAAAAGCCCTCTCTGCTATTTGAGAGGAAGTTCTCAACCACATCCTTACCGCCTGTGGAAGGAGGATTTTTGCTGTACTTAAAAGCCTTCGATGTCAGAAACTGCTGCACCAGCTGTGCTGCCGCAATCCTGTTGGCATCATTTTCTCTTATATAGCCTGTGTACATCATATTGCTTGTGAGCTGTCCTGTCCTAAGAAGCCACTTTGCATCTTCCGAAACAATCCCGTCACCGCCCTGCTTTTCAGTATAGTTTTCCATTACATAATTATTGTATGCCGCATAGAAATCATTGTTGACCTCAAGAGGCTGCTCGGGCTCAAGGCTGGACGTTTCCAGACTACCATCGAAAAAGCCGGGACACGCCGATACCTCGATAGTCTTTGTTCCTTTATCCTTTGTGATAAAAAAGTCTTCGTCAAAATCTATATCCCCTTTGGCATCTATACTGTATGGATCGATACAGTACGGCAAATAGGTGTATTTGGTGGAAAGCTTCTCCATCGTGATTGTATACTTTTCGGTGGCCGGATTAGTCTCATCATCATAATAGCCATAAAGCAGCGTGGCTAATCCGATTGCATTCTGCCACGCTGTCATCCTTGAAGCATCGTGATACTCTTTTTCCATCCGGGAAAAATCAGACTTTTTAATCCATCTGCCATTCTCATAGGTATCACCGTAAAAGCTCCTCAGGTAAATATTAGAGGACGCTCCTGATGATGCTTCTACCGTCATCACTGTTTTTCCGCTGTAGCTTGGGTAGTGATTGCTAACTGTGCCATCCTGCAAATCAATTCCCGAGCTGAAGAACGACTTTACGCTGCCCTCCAAATCCTTTTGAAAGGCAAGCATCTGTGGCTTTTTATCGGCAAGTGTATCAGCAAGAGGTTTAAACGAAAATACACATATAAAAAGTATTGCTGACACTGCCGCCATGTATAAAAACGCCGGTACTATCCTTAAAGCCTCATTGCCCTGTGCACTGCCGTCTGCCTCATATCCTGCCACTGTGCGTGCGTTGCCATCTGCGATAAGGCACCAGAGTGTACAAAGCGTGAGCATAACGACTTCACTGACGCTTGGACTTTTGCCTATGCACAGCTGCACCGCAAGCATAAGCGTTGGAAATAATGTAAGCATACGTCTTCTTTTAATTTGAACCGCAAGTGTCACCAGAAAAAGCATAGCTATAAACGATACAAAGCCCACAAATGCCCCTGCAAAGGCCTTATCGCCCTTCGGGCATGCAAACGAAGTGCCATAGTACACATTTATTATCTCAAGATACCTGCCCTTTACATATAAAAAGCCATCCTTTATATGCGCCGCAGCCTGCCAGTTTGCGATAAACACTCCTAGCACAAATACAAGCAGCAGACCTGTATTTATCGCATGGCGCACCCACCTTCTTGCATCAAGCGATGCAAGTCTGTTTATAAAGCCGCTTATCACCGAAAAAATAAACAGCCATAAATACACATAATACGGACACCTCACATGGGAAATAGTCGTATTCACGACAGACACCGCACATACCGTAAGAAATACTGCTGCTGCTGCATTGGCAAGCTCCGTAAGCAGAACGCTTAGCACTGTAAACGCATTATTGTAATCAGGCTTTATCTCATTTGTATCAGACCTCTGCCAGCAGTTTTTCCTAAATGACAATCTCGTTTTTTTCATCTGCTCTGCCAACTATCTCCTCTCCCTTTTTTATCTGAAGCCTTCCGTCCACGCTAAGTAGACACACAAGCCTTTCTGCCCTGTACTTTTCCTCATACAAAAAACGCGCATCCGTCTTTGTATCCGGCTTTATTTTAAGGAAACTGTTCAAGAATATATAAAAGCCCTCCTCGTCATCCACTCGGGCTCTCACAATATCGTTTATTAAGGTATCATACCATGCCACATAATGAGGGCATTTTTGATCCATAAGTGAAAAGGAAAGCGAGACAAGAAGCTTCATAAAAGCATCCGCCTGTCTGCCCTTCTTTATCCCCCTTAAGTCTGCGACTACGGCCACGGCACATGCCTTTGGCAGGCTGTTTTCCTTTACCATCAGCTCATCTGTCCTTGCAGAAAGCTTCCAGTGCACACTCTGCAGCCTGTCACCGTTTTGAAACTCTCTGACGTCAAACAGCTCCGACGGATCATACCCGGGCCTTATATCATCATAGATATCAGAATCCCCAAAGAAATTTCTCACTCTGTCCGTTATCCTCACAGGAATCTCATCAATCTGCGGAATCACCTCAACATTTACATATTTTTTAACTCTTTTTGTGACATAAAAAAGCCTCGAAAAATCATATAGCCTTATCCTTGCAAGCTCAAATTCATAATTGCCGCAGCACTTCGTGCTGTACAAAAAATCATTGCCTCCAGACAGCCATTTTGTACTTTTTTCTCCGGATAAATTATTTTTCACCTTTACACGGTATTTAACACCATCAAAGCCTGTCTCCTTCAGCCGGCAGGAAAGGCTTACCCTGATGCTATCACCCTGTGTGGCGATAGCTATCGGAATATTTATAGCTGCCACTGCCCTGTGCGCCTTTACAAGCAATGCTATAAATGTCAGCGCCATAAACACACACATAAAGCTGCCCAAAAGCGCCAGCGCGGCATTGCCGTATATCATCGACATATAAAAAACTACTGCTGCAGTAATTATTCCTATCAAAAAACTAATCACGATTACCTGCCTTTTTCACATAAATTGTCGGCTGCTTAACAGCCTTTAGTATCTCATCTATCACTGAAAGCTCTGATACGTGTGACACTCTCGCCTTGGTATTTAGCACAATTCTGTGCTTTGTCACATCCGCAAATACAGAAACCACATCAGACGGTATGACATAGCTTCGCCCATTTAGATACGCATATGCCTTTGCCATCCTCACACACGCAATCGTACCTCTCGGGCTCACTCCAAGCTCAATGTACGGACTCGTCCTTGTCGCATCAACCAGATCCACAATGTATGAATAAATACTGTCATGGATAAATACCTGCTCGACCTCTCCCTGCATCTCAACAAGCCCCTGTGCATTCATAACAGGCTTTATCGTATACTCATCTGCCTTCATGCTCCTGCCCTTTGCGATATCCACCTCTGCCTCATGCGATGGATATCCCATGCTCATGCATATCATAAACCTGTCAAGCTGCGACTCCGGCAACAGCTGTGTGCCGGCGCTGCCCTTTGGATTTTGCGTGGCCATTACTATAAACGGCTTTGGGACTTTTCTACTCTCGCCATCCACAGTGACATTTCCCTCCTCCATGACCTCCAAAAGCGCTGACTGCGTTTTGGGACTTGTCCTGTTAATCTCGTCTGCCAGAAACAGATTGCACATCACAGCGCCCTCACGGTACACAAATGATCCGGTCTGCTTCTGATACATCGAAAAGCCAAGAATATCCGCAGGCAGCACATCCGGAGTAAACTGTACCCTGTGATTCACAAGAGCCATCGCCCTTGAAAAGGCTACTGCAAGCGTGGTCTTGCCCACTCCCGGCACATCCTCAAGCAGTATATGTCCACCTGCCAAAAAGGCAGCAAATGCCTTGATGATACAATCATCCTTGCCCTTTACTGCCTTTTTTACTTCGTCTATCACTAACTGTGCATTATTCATTTGTCTTATCCCCCGGTTAATCAATTTAAACTGCTGATGATCATCTGCATCATCTTATTCATAAACAGCTATATTTATTTTACATAGTTTGCATATATTTTTCAACTTCTATCCCACTAAATTAAACAATTCTTAAACCTTATTAATCACCTCTGCCACTACACGGTTCCTGTGATGACAAGTGTGCTCTCGCCCGGTGTGACAACCCACGCTCCTGTTGTGCTATCCTGTGTGTAGGTTGCCGCCGGAACAGTGATTGCACCTGCCGTGCTCGAAAATGTGCCTGTCGCCTCATCGTAGGTATAATCTGTAGCTGCAGTCCAGGCTGTGCCGTTTAATGCGGCTGTAAGATTGTTCAAAACAGGAGCAAATGTGTCTGTTATAACCACGCCTGTAGTGTTTGTTGCCGCAACACTTCCATAGTTTTGAATCCTGAAGGTATAGGTCAGTGTGCCGTTTTCTGTAACCGGAACCGGGCTTACAGACTTTGTAATCGCAAGATTTGGTGCAGCCTCGGCATTTACTGTCTCTGCTGCTGTAACCGGAGTGATTCCTGTGCCGCTTACTGTAGCAGTGTTTGTGACAGATGCCTCTGTGCCAAGAGGAGCATACTCATTTAATGCTGCCTCATAGATGACAGTTGCATTGCCCCCTGCCGGGACACTTATGCCTGTGATGCTAAGAGGCGGTCCCTGGGTTACTGCAGGAGCTGCCTGGAGTGTGCCGTTTGTATAGTATTTTGCGGTGTTATTAACATAGGTTAATGGTACAAGAGTGTTGGTGTTAAAGGTATAAGCACCTAGATTATCAGAAAGTGTCAGACCGTTTATCGCGGTATTTCCGGAGTTTACGATGCTCACCACATAGGTTATTGTATCGTTTTGATTGTAGGTGTTTTTGACTGCCGTTTTTGTAGCAGAAAGCACCTCAAGTATTTCTCCGACTGCTATATTTGAATTGGCTACATTGTTGCCATAACGAAGCTGTGCCTGATTAGTAAATCGTGCCATATATTTTCCATCCTTTCATATATTCAGGTATGGTTTAATATATGACACAAATCTACAAATGACACAGATTATTTACTGTCCTGTTTATTTTTCTCCACATCAGCCTTTTTGATAAGCTCAAGAAGGTTTTCAAGCTCTTCCTCATCCACACCGGTGTAGCCTGAAAGCTCACTAAGGCTCGGCTCAAAGCCCTTATCGGATTTTAATTTCTCCACTGCACGGTTTACTAATGAAACCTTTCCTACCACAGTATTCTCGCTCTCATCCTCACCTGTCTGCTCCCTGATACATGCTTTCATAGACTCCTCTATGGCATCCAAAAGCTCTTTTTCCACATCTATCTCATCCCCACAGCCGCAGAGCTCGGTAAGACACATGAAAAGCCCCATGTTTCCCTCCTGTACTACATCCTCAAAGCCCTCTGAGCTAACAGCCAGCTTCTTTGCCATGGCAAGCACACTTTTAAGCCAGAAATTTGATATAGTGTGTATCACACTCTCATCACCTGCGAGCAGCTTTTTGTACATATCGTCCTGCTCAGCCTTTGTGTAATCAGGTATCTCCTCAAGCTCCTCAAGATACATCCTAAACATAGGTGAATCCGGAATGAGGCTGTCCTCGTCTATATCGGGCTCAGCTTCATTATCCTGCTTATCCTTATCATTCTTCCCACTGGCTATGGCATCCATCGAATCTCCTGCACTCTCATCCTCCTGTTCATGCGGTGTGATGAGAAATTCAAAAACCATATCCTCCTGTGCCTTATTGAGCTCCATATCCTTAAAATAAGACATGATTTCATCTCTGCCAATAGGCTCCGCTGATGTACGGATAATCTCAGCCACGCTCTGTACTGTCTCTATAAAAGTATTCTGATCTAACATGTTTTACACTCTCCTGTCTGATTAAAAATATGTAACTATATCAATCCCTGTATAAAAATAAACAAAATCAAAAGCGGCAGTATGAACTGAAAATACGGCTTAAGCTTCCTCGAAATCTTAAGTCCTGCTCCGGTATTTGCCTCATCTATATATTTATCAAAGCCCCAGCCCCACTTTGTCACACAAAAAAGCAGATAGACAAGTGAGCCAATCGGAAGAAGGAGGTTACTTACTATAAAATCCTCGCTGTCAAGCACATCCCTGCCTCCTATAAGGTGCAGACTGCTCCACACGTTGTATCCAAGCACACACGGCATACTCGCAATGAGTATTATCACTGCGTTTACGAGTGCAGCCTTTTTTCTGGACCAGCCAAACATATCAATGGCAAATGACATAATATTCTCAAATACCGCGATGACGGTTGAAAAGCTGGCAAAGGTCATAAACATGAAGAAAAGACATCCCCATATGCGGCCTCCCTGCATATTTACAAATACATTTGGCAAAGTGATAAAGATAAGGCTCGGACCTGCGCCTACCTCCACTCCGTAGCTGAAGCATGCCGGGAAAATGATAAACCCTGACATGATAGCCACAAATGTATCGAGAGCACAGATTTTTGCCCCTTCTCCTGCCAGAGTGTGGTCCTTTTCCATATAGCTGCCGAATATCTCCATCGCAGCTACGCCCAGGCTAAGCGTAAAAAATGCCTGATTCATGGCTGCTGTTATGACATTCTTTATTCCAATTTCAGAAACCGCATCCAGATTTGGAACAAGATAGAATTTCACTCCCTCTAACGCACCTGAAAGCGTAATGCTGTGCACCGCGAGCACTATAATAAGCAAAAGCAGCGCACTCATCATAAATTTACTGATTTTCTCAAGTCCATTCTGCAGACCACGGCTGCATACCCAAAATCCAAGCACTACCGTAACTATCATCCAGAAAGCCATCTGCTTTGGATCTGCAAGCAGGTTTCCAAATGCTGCCGCCGTGTCATCCGCATTCATGCCTGATGTAAAATCTCCCTTTAAAAATTTAAAGAAATACGCAACCATCCAGCCTGAGACTGTTGTGTAATACATCATAAGCATGTAGCAGCCAAGCATGGCTATCCATCCGTGAATATGCCATTTACTGCCCTCTTTCTCAAGAGCCTTGTAGCTCATCACAGCACTTTTTCTGCTGGCTCGGCCTACAGCAAGCTCCATCGTAAGCACCGGAAGTCCCATGCATACCAGAAATATAAGGTAAAACAGTACAAAAATACCGCCACCGTTTTGACCTGTCACATACGGAAAACGCCATACATTGCCTATGCCTATAGCGCATCCTGCACTTACCAGTATAAATCCCAGACGTGATTTAAATGATTCTCTTTTCATATTTATATATCTCCTATTGTTATTGCGTTACATTATCACCCTGCTGTGAACATTGACTATTGCTTTGTGCTTTATTACTCTCCTCAAAGACTCGCAGCTCCTTTATTGCCTGTCCACCCATCAGATAGAGAATACCTGTATTGAATATAGTCATAAGGCCGATTCCTACATCTCCGAGATCCCAGACAAATGTGTATGCCGCGATACCGCCTACAAACAGCATAACAAGAGCCAGCACCTTGTACATGGTCTGTGAAATCCAGTTATCCCCAAACAGGTACGCAACATTACTCCTTGCATAAAAAAGTATACCAAGGAAAGTGGAAAAGCTGAATAAAAACAATGTGACTGCTATAAAAATAACTCCAAAATCTCCAAGATGATACCTCATAGCTGACTGTAATAAATCCATGCCCTCTTTGCCTGATACTATATTCTCCGGTACTGTGAGCATGATCATTGCCGTACAGCTGCAGATCACTATCGTATCTATAAATACACCGAGCGCCTGCGTCAGTCCTGCCTTTACAGGAGTATCGCACTCTGCCGCCGCTGCAGCACATGGAGCTGAGCCTGAGCCTGCCTCATTTGAAAAAAGTCCTCTCTTTACACCGTTCATGAGCACTGCTCCAAAGCCTCCCGCAGCCACCTGCCTGATACCGAAGGCTTCCTCAAATATCCTTGAAAAAACTGATGGCATCATGCCTATATTTTTAATGATAATAAAAATGGTTATGGCAAAATAGCACACCGCCATGATAGGAACAACTATGTCGAGTACCTTTACCGTAGCATTTTTTCTGAGCACTATTACAGCAGCCACTGCCACCAGAATTATTGTAGTATAAATAGGTGGTATGCCAAATGCATTTTCAAAGGATGAGGTGACAGAATTGCTTATAACCTGGCTGATACCGCACCAGCAGATCAGTCCCGATATGGCAAACAAAACAGCTATAGCTACATGTTTTTTCTTTTTGCCTGATTTGTCCTCACAGTAGTGGTGTATGTAATATGCCGGACCTCCACGGTAGCCTGAGTACAAAGGATCCGGCTCCTTGTGAAGCTGTGCCAGTGTAGCCTCCACAAAAGCCGTAGATGAACCGATAATGGCTGTTATCCACATCCAGAAAACCGCACCTGCGCCTCCCACTGATATGGCAGCCACAACTCCAACCAGATTACCCATGCCTACTCTCGTTGCCGTAGAGACAATGAGCGTCTGGAACGTGGACAGGCTGTCCTTGTTTTCCTTTTTACCGGTCAGTGCCTTTATCATGTCCGGAAACATTCTGATTGGTAAAAGCCTTGTCCTTACAGTGAAATAAATTCCTGTCGGAATCAAAAGAATTATGAGAAGAGAGATTCCCACGCTCCCACCACCGGGCAGTGGAATGTGTATCAGATCTCCCCACAAAAAAGAATAAACTTTTTCAATAAGTGCTACTATCATAGTAAATATCGTCCCCTTAGTTTTCATTGCTTCAACGCATTGAAGATGAAGCCAGTATTACTATGATACAATATGAACCGGAAACTTTCAATATGTTCTGTTTTTTTGTTCTGTTTTTTGTTCTGTTTTTGGGTCTGTTTTTCTTTCACAAACAGTAATAAATACACAATAAGTCCCTTGCATATGAGATTATAATTTCTTATAATAATATCGTTGAATATTCAAAAGATATATGCCCGGGAGATAAATAATGATAAAACTAATAGCAACAGATATAGACGGAACACTTGTAAAGGACGGCACACTGCTCATAGATCCAGAATACATGTCAGTCATCGACAGGCTCATAGATAAAGGTATAATATTTGTAGTATGCTCCGGCAGACAGTTTTCAAGCGAGCTGAAGCTGTTTGCTCCGATAAAGCACAAGCTTTTGTATATAACAGATGGAGGAACTGTCGTGCGCACTCCAAAGGAAATCCTAAAGACCTATCCTATGGAAGAGGATATATGGAAGGGCATGTGCCGGATGGTCCGCGATGAGCTGCCTGCATGCGATTACTTTGCTGCTACTCCTGATTTCTGCTTTGCAGAGGATGGTGGCAGCCCAATCTTTCATCTGCTTCGTGATTCATACGGCTTTGAGATGCGTGAGGTTGATGACATCACAGGGCTTGACAGAAATGACATCATCAAATTCACTGTCTTTCATCCCGACAAATGCGAAGAGCTGTGTACACCGGTTTTCATTCCGGCATGGAATAAAAAAGCTCACCTGGCAGCCGCCGGCAAGGAATGGGTAGACTGCAACGCAAAGGGTGTCAGCAAATGGACTGCACTCTCATACCTAATAGACAGATTCGACCTGCTTCCGGACGAAGTATGCTGTTTCGGTGACAATCTGAATGATATTGAGATGCTTCAAAATGCAGGAACAAGCTATGCCGTATCAAACGCCCGCCAGGAGGTTATCGCAGCCGCAAAACACACCTGTGCGCCTTACTGGGAAAACGGAGTTCTTAATGTTTTAAAGTCATTTTTATAATTTTTTAAATTTTTTTAAAAAAGTACTTGCATTTTTGTAAAACCCTGTGTATAATATCATTTGTCCGTGTGACACAGATATTCACACAGATGTTTGCGCCTCTAGCTCATTTGGTAGAGCACCTGACTCTTAATCAGGGTGTGCAGGGTTCGAGCCCCTGGAGGCGCATTTTTTGTACCCAAATTAATTTACCAACACTTTAAAGGAGTCGGATTTAATCCGGCTCCTTTTTACATATTTACATATCTTTTGTTTATATACATCTGTTTTTACTTTTTATGTGATCTATCATCCAAAGCAGCTTCAATCGCATCAATCACAATCCTAAGTGCCTTGATTCTCGCATATTTCTTGTCGTTTGACTCAAGCACATGCCACGGCGCATAAGTGGTATTGGTTTTCCTTAGCATCTCATTCACAGCAGTCTCATACAGATCCCATTTTTCTCTGTTTCTCCAGTCCTCGTCGGTAATCTTCCATTGCTTTTCCGGAGTATTCTGGCGTTCCTCAAATCGTGCCAGCTGGGTATCCTTGTCAATCTGCACCCAGAACTTTATGATGACAGCTCCCCAGTCTGACAGCTCCTTTTCAAATTCATTAATCTCATTATAGGCACGCTGCCATTCATTCTCGCTACAAAAGCCCTCGAGTCTTTCTACCATCACCCTGCCATACCATGTACGGTCAAAAATGGCTATATGCCCTGTCTTAGGAAGACGGTTCCAAAATCTCCACAGATAGTGTCTTGCCTTCTCGTTGGGCAGCGGGCTTGCAATCGGATGCACCTCAAAGCCTCTCGGATCCAGTGCCTCTGTGATTCTCTTTATATTTCCACCCTTTCCGGCTGCATCCCAGCCCTCATATGCTATTACAACAGGAATCTTTCGCCTGTAGAGCTTGTTATGCAGCTCGCTAAGCTTAGACTGCAGATTTTTGAGCTCCTTTTTGTATTCCTCCTCAGACAGCTCCTTGTCAAGTGATATCTCAGAAAGCTTTGGAAGCTTCTCAAGCGGAAACACATTCTGTAACAGCGGCACAGCAAGATTACTGTTTTTAAGTGCTGTCTCTATTCCACTAACCAGCGTCTCCAGCACCTGAAGCTCAGCCCATTTTCTATTCTTTGCATCAACTATATACCAAGGATCTGCAGGCGAATTTGTATCATTCAGATATCTGTCAAACACATGCATACACTTGTCATAATGCTTATTCTGCCAGTCTTCATCTCCACTGACACGCCATCTGGTATCCTTATTCTCCTTTAATACCTCAATACGCTTTTTTTGTTCCTTCCGGCTGATTTGGAAGAAAAATTTCATAACAAGATAACCATTGTCAGTCAGCTGTCGCTCGAAGCGCTTCACGCTTTCAATTTTCTTCTTGTACTCCTTCTCTCCTATCTTGTCGTGCAGTACATCCTTTACTACCTCATCCATCCAGCCGGAATCAAGAAACTCAAGCTTCCCGTTTGCCGGAATCTTTACAAAATACCGATATAAAAAAGGCTTGCGTCCTTCCTCCTCTGTCGGCTCGTCCATGGTTGCGACCTTGAAAAATCGCGGATCAATATTCTTGATTACCTTACCGAGCACACTGCCCTTTCCTGCAGTACCCCAGCCCTCAAACAGCACAAGTACAGGCAGTCCATGCTCCTTAATCTGCATCTGAAGCACAGACAGCTTAGAGCGTGCTGCATGCAGGCGCTCATCCAGCTCTTCCTCCTCCGGAATTTGTGGTTTAATCCAGTTTTCTAACATGTAATTACCTCCCAAATATATAATTTCAGCCATAAAACCGCTACATCATTATATTAGTATAGCTTTTTTCAAGCTAATATACAATCTTCACACTATATTTGTTTCAGGTATGTTTCAGTTCTCTGCTTCTCCAATATTTGTCATTTTAAAGCCCTCTCCGTGCACCTCATGAGACTCAACAACCACAATAAAAGAGTCCGGGTCTGCATCTTTTACGGATTTACGCACCTGGTACATTTCCTTACTGTTGCATGCACACATTACCACCTGAATATCGTCCTGCTTATATCCTCCCTGCGCTTTAAGAATAGTGCTTCCGCGCTGACTGCATTCATCAATTACATCGCATATTCTCTTTCCATTTTTTGTGACGATAAAGGCTACTTTGCCTGAATTCATGCCATATATCATTTTATCAATAACAACCGCAGACAGTATATTCACTATCATGCCGTAAATCATTCCGTCAATATCCCGAAACAAAAGTCCTCCAACCAGAATAATTCCGACATCAGTAAGAAAAGAGATGTTGCCCATCGATAAATGAGGCCGCAATGCTTTTACAGCCATGATGATAAAATCAGCTCCTCCTGTTGAAGAATTTCTTGTATAAATCATGGCATAGCCTATTCCGCAAAATACACCTGTGCACAATGCCGCAAGCAGTCTGTCTCCCTGATACACCGGAAATAACGGCGCAACATAGTCAACAATAAAAGAAGACAAAAGCATGCATCGTATTGAGCTGACAAAAAATTTCCTGCCCAATAATTTGCAGCACAGTATCGCAACCGGAATATTAAGCAGGACCGTTGATAAACCAATGGAAATATTAAACAGCCGGTATAAAATAATCGAAATACCCGAAAAACCTGTCATAGGAAACTCTGCCTGCAGAGCGAAGTTATATATACCTATTGCATAAAAGATGCTTCCCGCAAGCTCCCACATAATCTGTACCAATAATTCTTTTTTCTTATTCATATTGCATCTATCCTCCAAAATAAATAAGCGCCCGGAAACAAATCTTACAGTGTAAATTACTGCACCTACGATTTGCTCCCAGACGCTTTAACCACTCATCCGGTGAAGAGTGAACGTTTTCTGATGTATGCAATTATTATATTTGAGATGTTAAATTAAGTCAAGCCGGAATCAACAATTTTCCAGATACTACTTCACAAGGTATGACAGCACATCACAAACTGTTGTAGAAACCAGTATTGCAACATACACTCATTATTTCTGCATAAATTCAAACACTGCCTCTTTCGTCGGAATCGCAGGTATTCCACCTCGCTTTTGCACACACAATCCTGCAACTGCATTTCCCAAAACAGCACACTTTCTGATTTCTTCCCATTCCATCTTTTCTACGGGCTTATTTATAGAAAGAATACTGCATAATACGCCTCCCCAGAAAGAATCCCCTGCTCCGGTTGTATCGACTGCATTGGTCTTAAACGCTTTTATGATTTCTTTTCTGCTTTTTGTTGCCATAAGAACGCCATGTTCTCCCAATGTAATGGCAACCAGCTTTGGTCCCATAGCAAGAATTTCTTCTGCAGCCTGCTCATAACTTTTAGCCCCTGTCAGGAGAATACTCTCTTCATCCGATACTTTCATGACATCTACCAGTTCTACAACAGACTTCATTTTTTTCACTGCATACTCTTTGCTCTTCCAAAGAGACGGGCGGTAATTTGGATCATATGAAATAAGTACACCCGCTGCTTTTGCCATTTTTACTGCTTCGATCGTTGCGCTTTCTGCCGGCTCGTCTGTCAGCGATAATGATCCAAAATGAAAAATTCTACATCCGGAAATTAACGTCTGATCCAGTTCTTCTTTTTTTAACTGTGTATCTGCACCCGGTTTTCTTGCAAAAGAAAAATTTCTTTCTCCATTTTCACCGATTTCCACAAATGCCAGTGTCGTAAAATAATCCGGATCTTCGACGATAGCATCTGTATTGATTCCTTCCGTTTGCAGTGTCCTCTTTAAAAATTTACCATGCATATCGTTTCCAACTTTTCCAATAAAAGAGGTGCGATACCCAAAATGACTTGCAACTGTCAGAAGATTTGCCGGAGCACCGCCGGGATTCTGTTCAAACAGTTTTCTCCCACCCTGACTGTGTCCCGCTTCCGTAAAATCAATCAGTAATTCCCCCAATGCCACAATATCAACTTTTTCTTCCATTTTTCAGTTCCTCCACAATCTCATTATAACGTTTTTTATTTAACCGGTAGAAAAATAATACAACCGCAGTCACAATCCAGAGTGCACCTGGAATCGTCGTAAATGCATGTTTCATAATTGAAAGTACAGTTGCATTTTGTGTCTGATTTGCAATATAACCACATTTTCCAAGTAATCCTGCTAAAAGTGCTGTTCCAACTGCCATTCCGATTTTATTTCCCAGTGAAATAAATGCATACTGAAAACCGTCATTTCTAAGTCCGGTTTTCCACTCCCCATATTCCACACAGTCTGGAATAATTGCATAGATTGCGGTATTAAATCCAGAGAAAAAAAACTGTGTGAGACCGGATAATGCATAAAAAATAGCCGGTGATTCTTTGGCATTGAAGAAAAACATAGACAACATGGAAATTCCTGTAAATAAAGCAAAGAGAGATGCTGTTCTTCCTTTGTTATTCAACTTGCGGAATAATGGTTGAAAACAGGCTGCCCCGATGATAGAAGGAATAATGATGCACATCGAATAAGTTGTGTAGTAGGATGCATTTCCTTCCACATATGTAAAATAATACAGAATATCTGCGTTTCTACCATATAATGTAAATCCAAATAATATCTGTCCTGCCAATGCAAGAAGATATGGTCTGTTCTGCATGACTGCTTTCAACTGTATCTTTACAGAAATTTTTTCTTTTTCCGGAATAATCACTGCCTCTTTTGTCTTCGCAAAGCAGAAGAAATGACAGGCTGTAAAAATACATCCATATATGACCGCAACCGTCAGATATCCTGTCTTTGCACTGTGACTGCCGAATTTGCTGAGCAGTGGAACTGTGATAATATTTAACACACCAATTGCAATCATAGCTGCAACCGAACGGGATGTATTTATTTTTGCACGTTCATCAATATCCTGTGTCATAGCACCACACAAGGTTCCATATGGAATATTCACACAGGTATACCCCAAAACCAGCAGACAATATGTAATTACCATATAAATGATTTTTCCATTCTGTGGCCAGTCGGGTCTTGCCCAGAATGTCATAACAAGAAGGATTGCTGTAATTGGTGCCGCTACTAACAGCCATGGACGGTACCGTCCCCATTTCGATTTTGTTTTATCCGTAAGCCCCCCGACAATTGGATCATTGATTGCATCCCAGAATCTTGAAAAAAGCATAAGTGCTGACACAGCCGCCATACTGATTCCGAACACGTCTGTATAAAATATCATCAGAAAATTACTGACAAACATCCAGCTGAAATTACATCCAACATCGCCAAACCCATATGCAATCTTACTGATCAGCGGTACTTTTCCATTTTTGTTTTCGCTACTCATATGTCCCTCCTATTTTTATCAGAGTTTCTGACAAAACTCTATTCTTTCCTCATTTGGTCCCTTAATCATAAAAAACTTCACACCCTTTTCCCAAAATGGCAGTTCTTCGATTCCATCTGTAATAACTGTGTATTTTTCATTGCAGATTTTCTGATACATACTTTCAATGTCTTCCACATCAAGTGCTACATGTTGGTATGCACCGTCTGACATTGCCGCCTGCCCATTTTCAAAAGTTTCTATACAGTAATTTTTTATCTGTAAAAATGCCACTTTTTCCCCTGCTTTTTCATTATATGTCTGCATAATTACTTCGAATCCAAGACTCTTATAAAACTCAACTGTTTTCTGTAAATCGTTTGTCGGGAGCCCGACATGGGCTACTCCGACAATTCCATATTTATTTTCCATACGAACTCCTTACTTTTCATTGACGTTGATAATTACTTTCATCGTTGTCTCGCGGTTATCATCAATATACTGGTATGCCTTCAGATAATCTTTAAAAGCAAATTTCTTTGAGATAAGCGGTTTCAAATGAACTTTTCCCTCATTTACCAGTCTGATTCCATCTATGTAATCATCATGGCGGTACATCATCGTGCTTTTAATGTCAAGTTCGTGATCATTTGCCACTGCAAGATCTACTTCTGCCATTCCTGCAAAAACAGCCACCAGTACGATCGTGCTTCCTTTTCTTGCATATTTAATTGCCTGTCCCATTGTGATATTGTTTCCGGCACAGTCGTAGATCACATCTGCCTTATCCGGTCCAAATGCTTCGATCATTGCCTCACCGAAGTCTTTATTTTTGGTATTCACACACACATCAATTCCACATTCTTTTGCCTTTGCCAGTCTAAGATCACTAATATCTGTGATCATCACTTTCGCTGCCCCCATTCCAATTGCTGTCTGTGCCACGAGATTTCCAATCGGTCCTGCTCCAAGGACTGCAATATTCATGCCAGCCACATCGCCCATCTGTTTTACACCATGAACTGCCACAGCAAGAGGTTCGATCATAGCTCCTTCTTCATAGGACATTTCTTTTGGAATAGGTGTTACTTTAGATGCATCCACTGCAAAATACTCAGATGCTGTTCCTGTTGTCTGAAATCCCATTACTTTTAATTCCTCACAGAGATTATACTTTCCATGACGACATGGATAGCAATGTCCACAATATACCTGAGGCTCTATCGTCACCTTCTGTCCCACATGAAACTCTGTGACATTTTTTCCAAGTTCTGTAATTTCACCTGAAACCTCATGTCCTTGTGTTACCGGATATTTTGTAAACGGATGTTTTCCATGATAAACATGAATATCTGATCCACAAATACCAATATTCATAATCTTTACCAAAACCTGATTTTCCTTTACCTCCGGAACCGGAACCTCTCTGAAAATAATTTCTCCCGGATTTGTCATTACCTGCTGTAACATAATTGTTTCCTCCTTTTTTATGTTGTTTTATTTTATGTTTTATAAATTGTTTTATTAAAGTAATTACATTATTACCTTGTAAACATAATTTGTCAATATGTTTTTTCATTTTTCTATATATTTCATAATTTCAAAATCTATTTTTTGTGTATTTTTCACAATTAACATGCAAAAAAAACGGAAAGGAAACCGTAGTTACTGTTTTCTTTCCGTTTTTTACTATAATATGATATGAGGATCAAAAAATTTACAATTCACCCATATGTTTTGTAAAAAAGTATTTCGCTGCTCCAACAGCTGACGCTTCTTTCTTATACGAACAATTTTTCAAGTATGAAACATCATGCTCAAAGCCATTATATGCCATCACTTTTTCTCCCAGAGGTATCATATAATCTGATAATACACCTCCCACATCACCTCCTAGTATGATATCCATATCATATGCCATCCGCAGATTTGATATCAAAACAGCAAGATGATCCAGATACTCATTCCATGTCTGCAAAATTTTTTCATCACCACTTTCAATTTTTTCCATAAATGCATCCAGTGACTGCCTGTTATCTTGTGTCAGTACACTTGCAGCACAATATGCATCTGCACATCCTGATTTGCCACAATAACACTTTCTTCCACCGGGAACGAGTATCATGTGACCAAACTCCCCTGCTTTCTGGTTCTGCCCTCGAAACAGCTTTCCATCTATGCAGAATGCACCTCCTAAGGTGTGGTTCAAAGACAGATATATCGCATTTGGATACTTTTGTTTTTTTTCTGCAAGCATTGCAGCATTAGCATCGTTTTCAAAATATACCGGAAGTTCCAGAGCCTGCTCTAAAAAGCGCAGACTATAATTCTCTATACCTAAAGCATGGGATTTTAAAACGATCCGTTCTTTCTGATCAATAATTCCCGGAATCGCCACTCCAATCCCAAGCAGCGTATCCTTCGCTAATTCGCCTTCAAGAAAAGTTTTGACCTTTTGTGCCACCTCTGTACAATAGGATAATTCTGCCGTAAATTTTAAGCGGATGCGATCTTTTTTTATAATCTCATCTCCAAGATTTACTAATACCATTTCTATATGATTCGCTGTAATCAAAATTCCCATTGCATGACAGTATGACTTATTAATCCCTATACTTTTTGCCTTCCTTCCACCGGTTGAAGCATATTCCCCAGTTTCTTCCAACACCCCTTTTTCTAACAAGTCATTCACATTTGCTAATACAGTCGGCATACTCAAGTTTAACTCTTTTGCGATTCCCGCCTTGGATGTAACATGATTGTTTAGAACATAATTAATTATTTTTTTTCTTGTTATATTTTTTTTATCTTTATTTTCCGTTTTCTTACCCTCTTTTATTAAATATATTATAAAAGAATTATATGCTTTTTTATTCTTCTTGTAAAGTAATGTTTTATTTAAAAAATTTGCTTAAAAAATTTGCTTTTTCAAGTTCTATGCGGTCTTGAGCCGATTTTCTATACCACACATCCCAATGAAGAGCCAAAATTATCTGTCTATAAGACCTGAATTTTCACTCATAAAAAAAAACTGTTTATCGGTATCCTTCGGGAATCGAAAACAGTATGTTCCAGTTTGGAAAGCTTGCTATACAGTCTACGGTTTCCACTCTCGGAACCGTCGCTATAGCCGCTCAGGCCATGACCAATATACTCGAGAATCTAAATGGTATCGCCGCTATCGGTATCGGAATCGGTCTTATGACAGTTGTAGGACAGTGCCTTGGTGCCGGAAGAAAGGACGAAGCTATCTACTATATCAAAAAGCTTTCATGGGTGTCTGAGATAGTCATCATAGCAAGCTGCGCTCTATAATATTTACGATCAGATTCAAGTCAGGGAAGTGGCTGAATCATCATGTGATCAATTAAACAGAATGCAAAAATGCCCGGATAATGACACTTTCATCATCCGGGCATTTTTGTATTGTATCTAGTTCTTTGCTTCTCCCTCTGGGAAAATAATCTTGTTTACAAAGAAGAATACTACCATGGATACGCCGCCGTTTAGCACGGTTGTTCCGATGTTGTAAATCCAGTTTGGAACAAACATGCCGGCTACGGCTACCCATATACAGTTTATTGAATTTACTATGCAGGTCACTATGCAAAACGCTATCAAATACCAGAATGCCTGATACCAGATATTGCCTTTGCTTCGGAATACAAAGTTTCGCTGGATTGGAAAGTTGATGCACTCTCCGAGCACCATCGCTATCATGTATGCACAAAAATACGGGAGCCCTCCGTGTGCCGCATCATAGCCTATTATATTCCACTTAAATGTCTCTCCGAAAAGTGTGATGTCGATTCCCGGAAAGCCGAAGTCCACCTTTGGAAGTCCGGCAAACAGGAGGGGCAGGAAAAGAAGCATCACATATTTAAGTACTGTGATAACGTTACTTACTATCACGAACAAGCCGCCCTCCCGGACCCATTTTGAGGCTCTGGGATGCGTCATTGCAAAGTGCTGCCATAGATTCTTTAGCTTATCTATCATGCAATCACCTCTTAAAATATCTACTGTGGAGCGGGGCCACCTGGACCGCCGCCCATTCCAGGACCGCCTGCTGTCGCAGTGATGAAGTTTCCACCATATTTAAGTGCGATAAATACATAAACTATAAGTATCACTGCAAGTATGATTGTTGCAGGAGAAATTTCCTTTCTGTCTTTACCGATAAGCTTGGCAATACAGTATAAAACTGCTGCAAATCCGATTCCGATAACCAGATCTCCGAATACTGCTGCTCCGATAAGTGTAGCCGCAAAAGGAACCATTTCCTCAAGATTTTTTACATCAATTTTTGTGATTCCTTTAAGCATTGCGATTCCTGCAAATACCATGATAAGGTCTGCAAAAACAAATCCATCCTGAACATATGCTGCAAGCTTTGTCTCTGTATCATTTATCCACATTCCTACACCGTTTGTAGATGTAGCAAAGATTGCAAAAAATACCCAGTTGAACATTGCGATAAAAAATCCAACTGCTGCTGCAAGGGAGCTAAGTCCTGTCTTTCCTCCGTCCTTTGTCTCGATTGCAGACTGTGCACCAATTGATGTAGGTGTACCTCCGAAAACAGGTGAAACAACATTGAGTGCTGCTCCTACGATAAGAGCTTTTTTCTCACTTTCTGTCACCCACTCCTGCTCGTCAAAGCCTCCTGCAACGACACTTGCTTTGTAATTGCCAAGGTTTGTATACATTCCAATGAAAAGGAACGTAAGGACGCTTTCAATCATGAATAATGCTACATTTCCACCAGCCTCTGTAAAAGCGCTGAAATCAAGACCTTTCTTGAACAATGCACCGATTTTCAGTGATGAGATACCTGTTGCTATGTTGTAAGGTGAAGCACCATCTGTAGCAACAATAAGATTTAATCTCTGGTAAACAAGTGTTGTAGCTGTCTGTCCGCCGACAAAGTACTCGAGGAAAAATACAACTCCACCAACCCACATTGCAAGAATAAGCATAAAGTATGTTGAGCCGAGCGCATTACGGCGCTTTGCTGCTGTATAGATTACTACAAGTACTATTCCGGCAATAAGAAGCCAGAAATAAAACAAATCTAGATTGGTAAGACCGGATGCATTATTTATAGTTCCGGCATCTGTTAAAAGTCCACAGTTTTTAAGTGCTGTGTAAATTACATACAAGCCTATTGCAACAGGCATAGCCTTTTTAACACCCTCAGGCAATGCATCTATAAATACCTTTTTAAGCGGTGTGACAACTATAATCAGATAGATTATGGCTGCTATGAATGTAACAAACATAAGGTTTGCATAGGTAAGTCCTGTGTTGCTGCCCATCATGGAAATCAGCACTGAGCTGATTCCCATATTGGCTGTCTGCAGCATTGGGAGGTTACAAAGCACGCCAAGAAGTAATGTTCCGGCAAATGCTATAAATGATACTGCCAGATATGCTCCGGCGTAATTGCCATAGGTAGTTCCGATTACCTGCGCATTTACAAGCAGTGCACATACTGCTATGCAAAATGCACCAAGTCCTGCTTTTATCTCGCTTCCCACAGTAGAGCTGCGCTCAGAAATCTTGAACCATCTATCCAGCTTCTGCGTGATTTTTCCGGGACTTTTTTCTATATTTTCCATGTTATCCATCATGCGTTAACTCTCCTTTTTTTCACAATTGGTAAAATGATATTGAGTACGATTGCAAGTACGGCAAGTAATGCAAGCACTACATCTATCACGATCATAATTACCTTCCATACAGGAGTTCCTGTAGTGGCACCGGTTTCTCCTCTTACCAGTTTTCCGGTTTGGCATACCTGATAAAGCATATGCTTTGTAGTCTGACGAAGCAGATATTTACCGTAATTAGTTGATGTAGCATCACCTTCGTAATCATAGTATGTAGTGATCGTCGAACCACCGAGCTGTCCTTCAACACCTCCGAAGAGTCCGGCTCCAGGTGTCATTACCCATGGATAAGGTCCAACACCATCTGTAACTACAAGTCCGTTAAATCCCCACTCATTACGGAGGATTGTGCGGTACATTCCCGGATGGAACATTGAAATACCATCTCTGTTAAGAGAAGCCATGATACCAAGTGTACCCTGTCCTGCCTCAAAATGTCCTGTACCGGCCTCGTCATCATCTACTACATATGTCTCTTTTACGCAGATCTCGTAATCCTTTAACATGATTTCTCTTGCTGCCTGCTCTGAGAACCATGTAATATTACCATCTCGGTTCGTATCGTTATCGTTCATCGCCATGTGCTTGATATAAACATAGATACCCTCTGACTGTAATCCTGCAACTTCTGCAGCTCCCATCTTTCCACCGATGAAGCCGTCCTCTGAATAATACTCGAAGTTACGTCCACCGAATGGAGTTCTGTGTGTATTCATAGCAGGAGCATAAGCACCTGCAAGATTGTTTTTGATTGATTGATGAGCATAAGCTATTCCAAGCTTATTAAGTAAATATGGATTCCATGTAGAAGCATTTACTACTGCTGATGTAAACCATGTATTTGTTCCGTAACTGCTGTTACCGTTTCCTGACTCTCCCGGTCCGTCTACTACATCCTCACGAGTCTTGTTTACTGACTCTACTGCCGGTGTAGACCATCCGAGATTACCCTGAACATTTATCTGCTCGTCAAGTGTTGTCTCGTCAAGAAGATAAGCCCAGATTTCATTGCTGTAATCAACATCCTTTAAAAACTCACAGTTCACATCAAGTCTCATGGATGTTTCGTCCTCAGTTACCTGATAGTTTCCATCATCATCAACTACAGGATCACCATTGTCATCAACTACTACGTAGTAAACTTTACCATAGTCAATTTTATGTTCTGTATTTTCATCATCATATAAATATGAATCATCATTCTGGTCTTTTCCGTCTACATTTTCATCTGTGGCATAAGCCTCGTAATCAGCACCACCAACGTATTTGGTAGTTGTCTTTTGTACCTTCTGACCATTCTCATACGTCGCATAAGTATACTCAGTTGTTCCCAATGCAGGTGTTGCGAGAACATCTACGAGTGCATCTGAAAGAGCCTCCTCTTTACAGCTTGACTCATGCTGCATGATTGTCTCCATACCTCCGGTGAAATCACTTCTTGATAAATATCCGTCAAGCATGTTTCCGTCTCCGGCATCTACATCACTCATTGCAACTTTTGCAACTTCCTCGTCGCTGCTTCTTGCTCCGGCATTGTCCTCATCATAGATAATGCTCTCTGAAAGACTTGCCTCAACCGGATCACAGACATCCTCATGTGCATTTAATCCGATGTGGAATTTGTAATCACCTTTTTCAAGAACATAGCAGCCATGTCCATATGAATCAAATGATGCTAAATCATCTGTATCAAAAGTGATTGTTACCTCTTCCGATTCCCCCGGCTCGATAATTCCGGTTTTCTGGAATCCAATAAGCGCTTTTGCAGATTTCTGTAAGCCAACTCCGGAGATACCGCAGGTTTCATCAGTTCCGTAAGGAGCCCCCTGATAGAGCTGTACTACCTGTTTTCCTGCAACATCACCTGTATTTGTTACCTTTACTGTAATGCTGTTTGATGAATGTGCTGTAAGATCAATATTTGAAGCTGTCACTTCCTCATCAAAAGTCGTATATGAAAGTCCATATCCGAATGGATACTGAACAACCTCGTCATAGCCTTTTGCAGTTCCGTTTTTCCACTCATGTGTGGTAAATGCATCACTGTCAAAATAGCCTTCGGCATCTGCCGTCTCGTAGAAACGGTATCCGACATAGATACCCTCTTCGTACTGGTAATATCCGAAGTTGTTTGACTGGTCAAAACCTGTCTTTATGTTTTCTACGTTTGTGTATTTGTTGTCATCGTTGTTGTAGAATGAAGGCATTGTAGACATATCGTATGCATATGTATCTACAAGATGTCCTGATGGGTTTACATCTCCTGTAAGAACCTGTGCTACACCTACAAGTCCTGCCTCACCCGGATGTCCGATCCAAAGACACGCATCTACGCCATATTCTTCCTGCTCGATCTCACCAAGCTCGATAGGTGTTGATGAATTGATGAGCACGATAGTCTTGTCGTAGTTCTTATTACAGAAGTCCAAAAGACCAAGCTCGTCCTCGCTGAGCTGTAAATATGTTGTTCCTGTTGAAGCAACACCATCTCCGTCATAATCCATTACCGGAGAAGCACCTTCTGCACCTGAACGACCGAATGTAACAATTGCTACATCATTGTAACCGTCCTGCATGAAGCTGTCCTTGTTATCCTCGTATACGCTCTCATCGAACTCACATACTCTTGAGTAACCACCCCAGTCACCATTTCCGTATGCATCTTTATTCTCTACATAATCAGAACCGGCTATTGTTGAAAGCTCGCCTGTTCCTGTGTGTCCCTCGTATTTTGAATCAGCATTTCTTGAACCGCCGACCGCTTCCTCGAGCCAGTTCCATGCCTTTTCATTTACATCAAGATATTTCTCTGTGCTTACGCCGCTTCCTTCTGTCTTACTTCCGTCAAAAGCCTCTTTCATGGTGTATGTGTACTCGTCATACTTTCCACCGGCAGAGCCTGTACCACCACAAATGTAGTTGTAAGACATTGCGCCTAAAATTGTTACCTTACTTCCCTTTTCAAGTGGAAGTGTGTTGTTTTCATTTCGAAGAAGTACGGCTCCTTCACTTTCGATTTCGGTGTCTACATCACGCCCCTCTTCCATGCAGTCGGCATCACTCATGGCACTGTCACTCGATGAGCTTCCGGACATTCCAAGATACGTGGTCAGTGTATCACCGTAAGTCGGCAGCAGTGAATTTACCAGCATCAGCATGACAATGAGTGCCGCCGTAAGCCTTACTCCTCTCTTGATATTCTTTTGCATATTCTTCCTCCGTTTTATTAAATTTGTCATATATGACCTTGTAGCTATATCCTAGCACAGTTAATTTTTATTTTACGAAACTTTCACAATCTGCATTTTTTATGCATAAACTGCAAACAGAAACTCTGGTCTCAATGCAACATATACAAAAAGGCTTCATGTTTTAGTACACTTTGCACAAAACACAATGCCTTTTAATCATACTGTAACATTATTCAGAGGAATAAGTATCTTCATATCAAACCAGTTATCTATGGTATCTATGCTTACCGCACCATTATACTTGGCAATGGTATAATTTATACTCTTTAGACCATAACCGTGATATTCCTTTTCTTTCTTAGTTGTTACCAGTTTTCCTTCTTTATAATTTAATTTTTCCTCATAGTAATTTTCGAATCTGATCAAAAGAAAAGCTTTTTGCTTTGATACACTTACATGTATAAGTCTTTTTTCTTTATCTGAAATTTTTAGTTCACATTCAATTGCATTGTCCAACGCATTTCCGAAAATACTGCATATATCCATCACATCCATAAACTTAAGCAGCGTACCATCTGCCACACATGTAAATGATATATCGTGCTTGGCACAATACAGACTTTTGGAGGTCAGCACCGTATCCAGCACACTGTTTCCAGTCTTATTCTGCGACTCATACTGCTTTATTTCATCCTCCATCCTATTCAAAAATTCAGTTCGCTTATCGGGATCCTTTTCATTTTTCAAAAACTCTATCTGATGTTTCAGATCATGATACTTATAGTTTATAAGCTCTATGCTCTCTCTGGACTGTTTATACTGCGTATACTGATTCTGGAGTACATTCTGAACCGACTCCAGTTCTCTTTTTACTCTTATCTCACAGCACTGAATCAAATGAGCATACAATATTGCAATACCACCAAGATCAACTATTGTTCTTATATTTCCTATTTCAAATGAATAACTACCGGAAAATGGCGTATTGTTTGTTATGTAACTCATATTGCTGACCGCAAATACTGCTACCACGATAAGCAGTGCTGATATGTATTCTTTATGACTTATTCTCATTCCCCCATCTTTTGGCAGATGTTTGTGCATCATAAACGATAAAACAACCGATATAGCACCATACGCAAATATCATTATAAATGCTCTTACATAAACACTCGGTGGGTTTCCCTGCCAGTAAAAAACAACAATCTGCCATTCCAGAGAAGCCATAAACTCTGCAACTACAAAAGCTATCATTCCAAAATACGATGCATCCATAAGCCCTATATCACAACAGCAGAATATAAAACCTATCATAATAAGAACAGCTGCTATCATACACGGTACCCAGAAGTAAATACTCAGATCATTTGTCTTTGCCAGAAACATTGTCTGTCCACATAAAAATACTGCCATAATCGGTATATTTTTCCACCAGCTAAATCTCTTTTTAAATGGCAGAATAAACATCATACACGCTACCCACTCTGCCATTGCCGTATACATTCGAGGTATATCCGGTAATACGCTATTGTCCATCATTTTATCACCTCGCCCCAGTACTTAGTCAGAGCCTCCATAAATTCTTTCTTGCGAGCCCTGCTTAAAATAAGCTTTTCGTCTTTTACAATTGCACAGCCATCCGAGATACCATCCACATGCTGCAGATTGATAAGATAGCCTTTGTTGCCCCTGCAGAAATTCATTCCGAGAAGCTTGCTCTCCATCTCTTTCATCGTGCCGCTTGTCTCATAATCGCCAAGTATCGTATGAAGTATCAGCGTATGTCCCTGACTTTCTATGTAGTAGATGTTGGCAATATTAAGCCGCACGATACCGCCCTTCATATTGACCATTATCATCTTGCTCTCACGCTTTCGCATACGCCCTATAGCACGGTTTAGTCTTTGTGATAACGCAAAATAGGATACGGGTTTTAACACATAATCAAGTGCATCCACCGCATATCCTCTTATCGCATACTGAGTCATATTGGTTATAAAAATAATGACTACCTCCGTATCTATTTTTCTTATTTCCTCTGCCGCCGACATACCATCCATGAATTTCATCTCAATATCCATAAGTATGATATCATACTGCGACTGGTATTTTTCCACAATCTGGTCACCATCCGAATAGATAGTGACCTCGATTGCTTCGCCGTTCTCCTTCTCATATTTCCTTAAATATTCGTGGAGCTGCTTGGCATAGAGCTGTTCATCCTCCACAATTGCAATTTTTATCATAGGCTGACTCCAACTTGTTATAATTTAATTTCTTTTGACCGCGGCTTTTATAAGATGTCCGGTACCCTTTATCCTGTGGCCGTTTGCCATCTCTGTAAGCGCCTCTGCCATATCCATAGTGACAAATCCGCCCGTCATCTTCGCATAGCCTCGAATTGGCATATTGTAATTAAACAGCAGATTAAGACTTGGCACACCGCGTTTTTTGCTTACAGAAATGGCATGCTTTAATCCGAAGCATATCAGTTTTCCAAGTATGCCCTTTCCGTAATATAACTGACAGACTGCATCATTCATATGAATCTGACCGTTCCAGCCATTCTGTGGCAGGCTGCGCCCATATATTTTCTCAAACTCATCATCAGATATTTTTCTTATATTGCCCGAAAAATAATCCGGTGTACTCTCGGCGCTGTATCGTCCATCTGACACGGTACCATCTACCACAAGCTGTTCCTCAAAAACGATATGCTCTGCATCTCGTCCAATCATTATATCATAGGAGCCGGTTTCTATCTCCCAGGTATTTGTTCTGGTGTCAAAAAATCTAAATGTCTTGTCATCAAACGGTATCGTTACAAATTTCTTTTCCCCCGGCTCAAGGGTTACTCTTTTAAAGCCTTTTAACTCGCGGACAGGTCTGTATACCGTATCTGACTTTCTGCCTATGTACAACTGAGCAACCTCCGTTCCTTTTACATCACCCGTATTGGTAATAGCAAAAAGTACTCCGTCCTCGTTAACACTAAAACAACTGTACTCAAAGCTTGTATAGCTTAAACCGAAGCCAAACGGAAATCTCGTCTTTTTCCCCACAGTTGTGTAATAACGATAACCAACATATGGTCCCTCTCTAAACTCACTGTTGCGCTCGACTCCCGGATAATAGTTATATGCTGGTGTATCCTTGTAATACTGTGGATATGTCTCGTTTAATCTGCCGGACGGACAATACTGACCGTTTAATACACTAAGCATTGCCGATGCCCCTGCCTGTCCACCTAAGTAGCCGTGCACGATTGCCTTTACATAAGAATACCACGGCATCTCCACAGGCGAACCTGCTGACAGCACAACGATAACATTCTGATTTACTGTTGTAATTTCATTTATCAGGTTATTCTGTGCATCTGGCATTCTCATATGCTCACGGTCTAAGCCCTCCGACTCGCTTGCCTCGTCGAGTCCTGCAAAAAGCAGTACTATATCCGCTTTTCTTGCCAGCTCTACCGCTGCCTTCTGCTTTTTGGCATCAGGCTTTTTGTTTCGCACATACCCCTGTTCATAACCTATTATATCAAAATCACTATTAGCAATTACATCTAAAAATGACTCCGGATTTTTGGCAGGATTTACCAAAGACGAACCAGATCCCTGATACCTTGGGTTCTGGGCAAAATCTCCGATTACTGCTATTTTTGCTTTTGATGAAAGCGGCAGTATATCATCATCATTTTTAAGAAGCACAATACTCTCCTGCGCCGCTCTTTGTGTAAGCTCGTTGTGTGCTTCCACATCAAAATTCTGATATATGGCTTCTTCGGTTGCCTTATGTGTATCAAAAACTACTCTAAGCAGCTCATCAAGTCTCTGGTCTAAAACCTCCTCTTCCAGCTCTCCGTCATAAATGGCCTTTAAAATATCATTCATGCCTGATTTTCCTGTTCCCGGCATTTCCAGATGACTGCCGTTTTTTACTCCGAGCGCATGGTCATTGCTTCCGCCCCAGTCAGAGATTACGATACCGTCAAAGCCCCACTCTTCCACAAGTATCTCTTGAAGCAAATGACTGTTCTCATTTGCATATACTCCGTTTACCTCATTGTACGCGGACATAATTGCCTTCGCGTGTCCCTCTTTTACTGCAATCTCAAATCCGGTTGTATATATTTCCCTAAAGGTTCTCTCGTCCACTACCGAGTTATTTGCCATGCGGCGAAGCTCCTGACTGTTCGCCGCAAAGTGTTTTGGGCAGGCAGCTATTCCTTTTCTCTGTATTCCTCTTATATAGCCTGCTGCCATTTTTCCTGCCAGATATGGGTCTTCCGAAAAATACTCAAAATTTCTGCCACAGAGCGGACTTCGTTTTATGTTAAGTCCCGGTCCGAGTATCACATTTACATCCATCGTGACAGCCTCATCTGCCAGAGCCATTCCTATAAGCTCCGCAAGTGTCTCATCCCAGCTGTTTGCAACGGTTGCCGCTGTCGGAAAACATGTTGCCGGAAGACTTGCATTAAGTCCAAGATGATCTCCCACCCCTGCTTGTCTTCTTAAGCCGTGAGGTCCGTCCGACATGGTCATGGATGGTATGCCGTATTTTTCAAAATCCTGTGTCTCCCATGTATTCTTGCCCGACATCATGAGAGCTTTCTCTTCGATTGTCATTTTGTCTATTATTTCTTTGTATTTTAAACTCATATAAAAAACCTGCCTTACTGTGATATCTGGTTACAATCTTTCTGCATAGATACAAAATATCACAATATGGCAGGTTTTTAATTTTATTTCATAAATGGTCGATTTTTCGGCATAAACTGTATGGATTACCTTTATAAATCAACCTATTAATACCTTTTTGCCGCCTCCACCGTATCTGACAGTTTCTTCTCGGACTCATCATCAAGTACTTTAAATTCCATTATAATAGCATCCTTAGATGTATCATTCGGTATAAGCATCACATCATATCTGCCGTATCCACTTTTCCTATTCGAACGAATCTCATACAAATCGCGCAATTCTACTAACAATCCAAGTACAAATCCATGATAAAAAAGTTACCTGTTTCTTATATACTGCAATAGTAGCTGCTGTATCTGTCGCAACTGCTCCTTTACATCCTGCACATCTGACTTTGAGATAAATACATTCGTATTTGCCATTCGTGCTATCTGGTTGATGTTGTTGCCGATTGCAGATAACTCATTCAGCAGCTTCTGCCTGTCATCGCGAATGGTTGTATCAACATTTCCACTCTCCAATAACATTGTACGGATATATGCAGATGGTGTCATTCCTGTAGCCACTGCTTTCTCCTCTATCTGTCTTCGCTCACGCTCCGATACCCGGATGCTCATTGTCGTTCTTGGTGCCTGTCTGCTCTAATGCCTGCCTTGCTATCCCTGATACCTTATTCTTTCTACCAGCGTTTCCTTTTTCAGATTACT
>OIYP01000014.1_pt1 | contig 150537 bp, 147 predicted proteins | sample 1588261 | NCBI WGS metagenome assembly OIYP01 (sample SAMN03283293) | human gut metagenome | biome: human-associated habitat; material: feces | host: Homo sapiens | place: Peru | collected 2012 | reverse complement strand
GGGACCCACCAAACATGAGAAAGTAGCGATTTACGTAGTAAATCAGCGGATTTCGTTATATATTATAGGTGGCATATTTTGGCTATATTGGCCGGAAAAGGAGGATGTATATGAAAAAAACTAAAAAAACGTTCATTTCTTTATTACTTGTTTCATTGGTTCTTTTATTACAAGGGTGTTCACCATCTGATTTTTCTGTCACAAAGCTGACAACACCGAAGACAACACATGAGGTGGTCAAGGATGAGTACAATAAGTACAAATTTGAGGTATCCCTGACGGCTGATATGACACAAAAATATGAATGGTATGTTTATACAACCGGCAATATAGATGAAACAGGAGCCAAATTCCGGAAGGGCGTTTTCAATAAGACCTATTACTGGAATTATGGTTACACAACAACCAGCGGAGATGATTTTTACGTATATCTTTTACTGGTCAAGGATGGCGATATGGAGACCTGCAAGGCATTTCCATATCTGCTTCATTTTGATGACTCGGGACTCAATCTGACAGAGGAAAAGGCATTTACCTTATCCGGAGATAAAGGCTTATACAAAGAGGTTACAGAAAATCTGACATTGACTGTGAGCTATTAAGAAATTGTTAAAAATAAAAACCTTATGAGGTAAGCATTGAATTTGCTTGTGATTTGCCTTATAAGGTTTTTTTTAAAACACTTTGGTATCGCAATTATTTATGTTATAATAAATTGGATTATGCATAAAACATTTCAAAGCAAACTTGATCAAATTGAAAAAAGTGATATTTATCCGTTTCATATGCCGGGACATAAGAGGCAGTCTATAGGCACACCGATATGTGATATCTACAAAAGAGATATTACAGAAATAGACGGATACGACAATCTGCACGATCCAAAGGAATTTATTCTTGAGGAAGAGCAGTTTGGAGCGCGGCTGTTTGGATCAGAGGAGTGTTTTTATCTGGTCAACGGAAGCAGCTGCGGAATCCTGGCTTCTATTATGAGTGTGGCAGACAGACCGGGCAGATATCTGGTGGCAAGGAATTGCCACAAATCGGTATTTCATGGTTTGTATCTGAGTGGTAAGGATGCTCAATACATTTATCCTGAAGGATGTGAGGATATTCCGTTTAACGGAAGCATTTCTGTCATGGAGCTTGAGCAGAAATTATCACAGGATGATTATTGTGCGGTAATTGTGACTTCGCCGACTTATGAGGGAGTTGTGAGTGATGTCCGTGCAATCTGTGAAGCGGCCCATAAAAAGGGGATCCCGGTCATTGTAGATGAGGCGCATGGTGCGCATCTGGGTATCTGGGGAGGCGATGGTTACTTTCCGGACAGTGCAATAAGGTGCGGAGCTGATATTGTCATACAGAGCACGCACAAGACACTTCCGGCCATGACGCAGACTGCGTTACTGCATGTGCAGGGAGATTTGATCGACAGGCGGAAGCTAAAAGAACATCTGGCTGTTTTTCAGTCAAGCAGTCCTTCCTATATTTTGATGGAGAGTATATCCGATGCACTGCATTTTTGTGCGGAGCACAAAGAGGAGCTTGTAAAGGCATACCGGCAAAGGCTTGATGCCTTTTATCAGGGGACAGAGAAGCTTAAGTGTTTTTATTGCATCAGACCACAGATATTGCAAAAAGATTTTGCTTATGCATTTGATCCGGGAAAGCTTGTTATCTGTATAAAGGATGGCATTGATCTGACAGGAGCCGGACTTAGTCACATTTTAAGGACCGATTATCATATAGAACCGGAAATGTCGGAAGCGCAGTACGTCATTGCCATGACAAGCGTGATGGATACGGCAGAAGGATTTACCAGACTGGTATCAGCTTTGAAAGAGATTGATACAAGGTTTGCTGATTCATCAAAGGAAATGCCGGACAGAGATAAAAAGCACCGGATGCCGCTTTTAGAGCATGAGCTTACGATCAGACAGGCACTGGCCTGCGAGGGACGTAAATTGCGCATACAGGATACGGCCTGTATGGTCAGCCGGGAATATATTTATCTGTATCCGCCGGGAATACCACTGGTTGTACCGGGAGAGCAGATCACCGCAGAAGTGATAGATTACTTACAGGGGAAAATGGAAGCAGGATTATTGATAAAAGGGCCTGCAAACATAGATCAAAATAAAATTATGTGTATTGGAAAGGCACAGACAGAAAGGGAATCATTATGAGAAAGACAAAAATCATCTGCACAATCGGACCGGCCTCAGAAAGTGAGGAGAGATTAAAAGAATTAATGCTTGCAGGCATGAATGTGGCAAGATTTAATTTTTCCCATGGAACACATGAAGAACAGAAAGTAAAACTGACAAGAGTTATCAAGGTAAGCAACGAGCTTGGACTGCCGGTAGCAACCTTGTTGGATACAAAGGGACCGGAGATCCGTTTAAAGGATTTTGAAGGCGGAAAAGCCATGCTTGAAGCCGGACAGCAGTTTACTCTGACAACCGATGAGGTCATGGGAACAGCAGAGAAAGCTTCCATTACCTATAAAAATCTGAAGGGTGATGTTAAAAAAGGCATGACAATCCTGATCGATGACGGCAAGATTGAAATGATCATTGAAAAGATCACAGAAAATGATATTGTCTGCCGTGTTATAAATGGTGGAGCCGTTTCCAACCACAAGGGCATCAATGTGCCGGGAGCGATTTTATCCATGCCGTATATCAGTGATGTGGATCGTGCCGATATTACATTCTGTGCACAGATGGGATTTGATTTCCTTGCTGCTTCCTTTGCACGCTGCAAAGAGGATATTCTCGAAGTGCGCAAGATCTTAGATGAGCACAAGAGCAAAGCCAAGATTATTGCCAAGATCGAAAATATGCAGGGTATTGACAATCTGGATGAGATTCTGGAAGTATCAGACGGTATTATGGTTGCCCGTGGTGACATGGGTGTTGAAATTCCGTTGGAAGAGGTTCCGGTTATCCAGAAAACCATGATCAAAAAAGCAGTTGCCAAGGGTAAACATGTTATCACGGCAACCCAGATGCTTGAATCCATGATCAACAATCCCCGCCCGACAAGAGCAGAAACTGCCGATGTCGCCAATGCTATTTATGATGGTACGACTGCCATTATGCTTTCCGGCGAAAGCGCAGCCGGAAAATATCCGTTAGAGGCCGTAAAGACAATGGCAAGAATTGCGGAAAGAACAGAGCAGGATATTGATTACAGCGGAAGAATGAAAAAAGTAACACAGGATATGAAGGGGGATATTACGACCGCAATTTCCCATGCTACATGTACTACAGCAGCAGATTTAAACGCTGCGGCTATTATTACTGTTACGATGTCCGGTTTTACGGCAGGTATGGTTTCCCGTTTCAAACCGGGATGTACGATTATCGGATGCAGCGTCAATCCGCGTGTGTGCCGGCAGTTAAATCTGTTATGGGGAGTAGAGCCTTTACTGATTGAAAAAAAGGATACTGCCGGTGAGCTGTTTGAGGAGGCAACTCTTCAGGCCAAAAAAGCCGGTCTTATCAAAGAAGGCGATGTGGTAGTGCTGACAGCGGGAGTGCCTCTCGGAATCACTGGAACCACCAATATGCTTCGTGTTATTGAGGTATAATGTATTAGGGGAAGCAAATGGGAAAGATATTTTACCTTATGGGAAAAAGCTCATCCGGTAAGGATACAATTTACAATCAGCTGATACAAAAGGAATCGCTTCGGTTAAAAAAGATCGTATTGTATACGACAAGGCCGAGACGCAGCGGTGAAACCAACGGAATCCAATACTATTTTGTGGATGATGCTGAAGCCATCCGTTTGCAGCAGGCCGGCAAGGTCATTGAAATACGTTCCTATAATACGGTTTACGGTGAATGGAAGTATTTTACGGTCTGTGATGACCAGATCGATCTTTTAAACAATGATTACCTGATAATAGGTACGATAGAATCATATCTGCACACAAAAGAATACTTTGGTTCAGACCGGGTTGTGCCGGTCATGATCGAGTTGGATGACGGGATACGGCTGCAGCGGGCGCTCGACCGCGAAAAAAGTGAGCCCCATCCCAGATATGAAGAAATGTGCCGCAGATTTCTTGCCGACAGTATCGATTTTTCACCGGATAAAAAGCGCGAGGCCGGAATCACAAGGGAATTTTACAACAAGGATCTTGGACAGTGCCTAAGGGAGATTGAGGAGTATATACTGGTCAACAAATCATGACGGATGCATTAGGGGGTAGTGTATATGGATATAAAGGTCAATCAGGCGGTGCCTGTCAGTCAGGTACAGCAGAGCGAAAATGCTGCGCAGACGGACGGAAGCTTTAAGTTTATGCTGGCGAGCCATATTGAAGAGCATGATCTGCAGGTCCGGCTAAGCTCCATGATGCAGGAAATCACCCGGCAGGGTGACCGGATTTCCAAAAAAATGGATGTCCGCGATATGAAAAAATACCGGGCCTTGATCAAGGAATTTATGAACGAGGTCGTGAGCCGGAGCCACAAGTTTTCGAGGGAAAACTTTCTGGACAGGAAGGGAAGACACCGGGTGTATGGTATCATACGGCAGGTAGACGATACTCTGGATGAACTGGCAAGGGAGCTTGTCAAGGATGAAAAGGACCATATAGCTGTTTTAAATAAGATTGATGAAATCAGAGGATTGATTTTAGATATATTTACGTAAAGAGAAGGTGATCAGATGGCAACATTTCAAGATATAATCGGACAGGAAAAGATTGTAGAGCATCTAAAAGCAGCGGTTGAGACGGGAAATGTCAATCATGCGTATATTTTGCAGGGTGAAAGAAGCTGCGGCAAGGAGTTTATTGCCAGGATTTTTGCCAAAGCACTGCAGTGTGACAATCCACAAAACGGGGAGCCCTGCTGTGAATGTCAGTCCTGCAAACAGGCAGATAGCGGGAACCAGCCGGACATCATCCGCGTTACGCATGAAAAACCCAACACCATCGGTGTAGAGGATATCCGTAAGATCACCGGCGATGTCGCAATCAAGCCTTACAGCAGCAAAAGAAAAATATATATTATCAATGAAGCGGAAAAGATGACGGTACAGGCACAGAATGCTCTGTTAAAGACATTGGAAGAGCCTCCGGCATATGTGGTGATCCTGTTACTGACCACCAATGTTGATGCTCTTTTACAGACGATCCAGAGCCGTTGTGTTCTGCTCACGATGAAACCGGTCCGGGATGAGCTGGTCAAACAGTATCTGATGCGTGATGTGCAGGTGCCGGATTACAAGGCAGATGTCTGCGTGGCCTTTGCGCGCGGCAATGTGGGACGTGCCAAGGCACTGGCTTCCAGTGAAGAGTTTGACAACATCAAACAGGACGCAGTTGCCCTGTTGAAATATATCCGTGAAATGGAAATTACGGATATTCTTACTGCGATCAAAAAGATATCAGAGTATAAATTTGAAATAGATGATTATCTGGACATTATGGCTGTATGGTATCGTGATGTACTTTTATTTAAAGCGACCAATGATATCAACCATCTGATTTTCAGGGATGAACTTCCCAATATCAAAAAAACAGCGGACCAGAGTACCTATGAAGGAATAGAAAACATCATTGATGCGCTTGGGACCGCCAAGGCAAGATTAAAAGCAAATGTCAATTTTGATCTGACGATGGAGTTGTTACTTTTAACCATGAAGGAAAATTAACCGGATGGTTTTTATATGTGATAGATGCTGGTAATCAGCAAAAGAATGGAGACAGTTATGCGAAAAATAATAGGAGTACGGTTTCGAACCGCGGGAAAGGTATATTTTTTCGACCCCAGGGAGCTTTCTATAAAAAAAGGCGACCATGTCATTGTGGAGACCGCAAGAGGACTTGAATATGGTACCGTTGTAAGTGGAATTCAGGAATTGAATGATGATAAGATCAACCAGCCGCTCAAACCGGTTTTGCGTATTGCATCTGCTTATGATGAAAGGCAGCAGGCGGATAATCTGGAAAAGGAAAAGTCAGCTTTTAAGATCTGTCTTGAAAAAATCCAGAAGCACGGCTTAAAAATGAAGCTGGTCGATACAGAATACACCTTTGATAACAACAAAATTTTATTTTATTTTACAGCAGACGGACGAATTGATTTCAGAGAGCTTGTCAAGGATCTGGCATCTGTTTTCAAAACAAGGATTGAGCTAAGGCAGATCGGTGTAAGGGATGAAACCAAGATCATGGGTGGTATCGGTATCTGCGGACGCCCTTTGTGCTGCCATACATTTTTGTCCGAGTTTGCACCGGTTTCGATTAAAATGGCAAAGGAGCAGAATCTGTCGCTGAATCCGACCAAGATATCCGGTGTGTGCGGCAGACTGATGTGTTGTCTCAAAAATGAAGAAGAAACCTATGAAGAGTTGAACCGTAAGCTTCCCAATGTCGGAGACCATGTAACAACACCGGACGGAAAACGGGGTGATGTACACAGTGTTAATGTACTTCGTCAGCTTGTCAAGGTCATTGTGGACAATGATGATGAAAAGGACATCGTAGAATATCATGTAGAGGAACTGCGGTTTAAACGCCATCACCGCAAGGAAAAGGTTGATGTCAACGATGCCGAACTGAGGGCATTGGAGAAACTGGAACGTCAGGAAGGACATTCAAAACTGGATGATGACTAAGATAAAAGAGGGAGAAAGACTGGATGACCTGGGGCGCAGGGGATATCAGATCATACAGGATCCCAAGAGGTTTTGCTTTGGTATCGATGCTGTTCTTCTGACCGGTTTTGCAAGGATCAAGGATGGGGATGTTGTACTGGATCTGGGAACCGGAACAGGGATCATCCCCATTCTTTTGGAGGCAAAAACCGGGGCAGCGCATCTGACCGGACTTGAAATACAGCAGGAAAGTGCCGATATGGCGAAGAGGAGCGTCGGTCATAACGGACTGGAAAAAAAGATTGATATTGTTGAGGGAGATATCAAAAATGCTTCCCAAATTTTTGGTAAAAGCAGTTTTGATGTTGTGACCTGTAATCCACCGTATATGATAGGAGCGCACGGTCTGACCGGTGATAATGAGAGCAGGACGATTGCCAGACACGAGGTATTGTGTACTTTTGAGGATGTGGCAAGGGAGACTGCCGGGGTTTTAAAGCCGGGTGGGACGTTTTATCTTGTGCACAGACCCTTCCGTCTTGTGGAATTGTTCGGAACCTTGACAAAATACCGGTTAGAACCCAAACGGATGAAATTTGTACATCCCTATGTGGATAAAGAGCCCAATATGGTATTGATTGAAGCCAAAAAGGGAGCCAGATCACGTATTGAGATTGAGCCGCCGCTCATTGTATACAAAAGTCCCGGTGTATATACGGATGAGATCTATGATATATACAAGCCGCCGGAATACGATGACAGGGAGAAAATTTGATCTCCACGAATTGCTCCGCTGCAAAGCAGCTTTTGACCCTGATAGATATCATTTAAAAAAGATTAGGAAATATTATGAGTGGAATTTTGTATCTGTGCGCGACCCCGATCGGCAATCTTGGTGATATGACACCGCGTGTTGTTGAGACACTCGGACAGGTTGATCTGATTGCGGCGGAAGATACGCGCAACAGTATCCGTCTTTTGAATCATTTTCAAATACGGACACCTATGACAAGCTATCATGAATATAATAAAGTGGAAAAGGCTTATACGCTGATTGCCAAACTGAAGGAAGGACAGAATATCGCGCTGGTCACAGATGCCGGGACCCCGGCTGTTTCCGATCCGGGAGAGGTACTGGTACAGATGTGCATGCAGGAGGGTATCCGCGTTACAAGCCTTCCGGGAGCCTGTGCCTGCATTACGGCACTGACACTGTCGGGATTAAAGACCAGAAGATTTTGCTTTGAAGCATTTTTGCCCGCTGACAAGAAAGAGCGGGGAATGATCCTGAAAGAGCTTTCAGAAGAGACACGTACGATTATCCTCTATGAAGCACCGCATCATCTGAAAAAAACGCTTCAGGAGCTTTTTGATACACTGGGGGACCGCAGGATCACCCTGTGTCGTGAGCTTACCAAAAAATTTGAAGAGGTTATGCCCACAACATTAGCCGAAAGCATCTGCTACTATGAAAAGGAAGCTCCCAGGGGCGAGTATGTACTGGTCATAGAGGGAAAAAGCTTAGGAGATAAAGAAAAGGAAAAGCAGACGGACTGGCAGGAAATTTCCATAGAAGAGCATATGGAAATGTATGAAAAAAAGGGTCTTGAACGCAAAGAATGTATGAAGGCGGTCGCCAGGGACAGAGGAATTTCCAAGAGAGAAGTTTATAAATATCTTCTAAAAGATATTGACAATGAAGATAGTTGATAATATACTTTCGATTGTCAAAGCACTGTTGACGTGTACCGGATATATCACAAACGGATATATAAGATCAATAAAAAGGAGAGACAGACATGTTAGAAAGAGTAATTGAAATTATTGCGGAACAGCTTAATGTTGATGGATCCACTATTACAGAGGATACATCCTTCAAAGATGATTTAGGAGCAGATTCACTGGATTTATTTGAGTTGGTTATGGCTTTTGAAGAGGAGTATGGTGTTGAGATCCCTTCAGAAGATCTGGAAGGACTGACAACAGTAGGCAGCGTTATTGAATATATGAAGAGCAAAGGCGTAGAAGCATAAGATGTCAGTATTAACAACAAAAGAAATTTTGAATATCATACCGCACAGACAGCCGTTTATGCTGATCGACACCATAGAGGAGCTGGAAGCCGGAGTAAAGGCAGTCGGCAAAAAATGTGTATCCTACAATGAACCGTTTTTTGCGGGTCATTTTCCTGAGGAACCGGTTATGCCGGGGGTACTGATCATCGAAGCACTGGCGCAGGTCGGTGCAGTTGCCATTCTGAGTATGCCGGAAAATAAAGGTAAAATAGCTTATTTTGGCGGGATCAAGGAAGCCAGATTTAAGGGAATGGTCAGACCGGGAGATGTTTTGATGCTGGAGACGGAGATTATCCGTATGAAAGGACCTGTCGGAATCGGTGATGCCAAGGCTTATGTGGATGGCAAGCTGGTATGTAAAGCGGAATTGACATTTGCAATAGGTAACTGAATAATTCCTAACATGTATAAAAAACCGGATGTAAATTTACATCCGGCTTTGTTTGTCTTTTATAGATCTGTATTATCTGAATTGGAAAATGTCAGTACAAACAGGATCAGCCGTTGGCTAAGGCGCAAAGCTCATCTAACATTTTGGGAAGCTCTGTTTCCATATTGTCATCGGAAAACTGGCAGGTACCGACTTTTTTGTGTCCGCCGCCGCCGTATTTGAGCATCAGGCTTCCGACATTGACATTGCTTGTTTTATTTAAGATGCTGTATCCTACTGCTGCCGAACAGCCGTTGCCGCCTTTACCGCTGACGATCCAGGCTGAAATATTCTGCTTGGGGAACATGCTGTAGATCATAAAGCGGTTGCCGGTATAGATCGGATCTATGCCTCTTAAGTCAGTAACAATGACATTGCCCTTTACCCAGCTGTAGGTATGTACCATTTCTTTGAATTTTTCTGTCTGTTCGTTGTAGACCTCAATACGTTCCTGAATATCGGAAAGCGATAAAATCTCATCTGTTGACATGGTGCGGCATGCGTCGATCAGTTTTTCCATCAGCTGGTAGTTGGAAATCGTAAAGTTGCGGAAACGTCCGAGACCGGTTCTGGGATCCATCAGAAATCCGATTAAGATCCAGCCCTGGGGATTCTGAATCTCTTCAATAGTCAGATTGCCGGAATCAACCTTGTCAACAGCAGCCATCATATCGTCAAACTGGGGAAAACGCTCTTTTCCGCCGTAATATTCATAAATAATTCTCGCACAGGAGGGGGTGATACGGCTTTCGCCTTTGTACTTGCCTTCCAAGGCCAGTCTTTCGTGCTCGCTGGAATGATGATCAAACCACAAGCCGCAGCCTTCCACAAAAGGAACATTGGCAAGACAGTCATTTTCGTTGACCTCCACCAGTCCGTCCTGAAGATCTTTGGGATGTGCAAATTTCCAAGTGTCGATGATGCCGGCTTCCTTTAATAATGCGCCGCATGCAAGTCCATCAAAATCTGAACGTGTAATTAACCTCATAAATGAAACTCCTTCTCTTTTACAAATATATTCGTAAGGTTGTAACTCCATACTTACAAGTAATTTTATTATAGCTATTTTATAGTTGTTTTTCAATAAAAAGAGATTTTTTCTGTCCGGTCAAAATATTCACCCAAATATCCGGAAGAAAAAATCAGGAAGACCGGGTGTGCACAGATATGACAGTCATATAAGAGGAAGCAGATACATAATGTATAGGTAAAGCGGAAAGCGAGGCTGTCATGCTGAATTATATTTGGGGTTTTATGATTTTGATCGGGATCGTATACGGTATGCTGAGCGGGCACATGGCTGATATTTCCGGCGGAATACTGGATTCTGCAAGAGAGGCTGTGGAGCTTTGTATCACAATGTTGGGGATTGTGGGCTTTTGGACCGGACTGATGGAGGTGGCAAAGGAATCCGGACTGGTCGCTGCGCTGACAAAATTATTGTCGCCGCTTTTACATTTTCTGTTTCCGCGCATTCCAAAGGAACACAAAGCATACCAGTATATTTCACTTAATTTTATAGCCAATATTCTGGGTCTTGGCTGGGCCGCCACACCTGCCGGACTAAAAGCCATGGAAGAGCTTGTGCATTTACAGAAAAAAGAGGACAGAGGGATAGCGAGCAATGAAATGTGCATTTTTCTGATTATGAATATTTCGTCGCTGCAGCTGATCCCCGTCAATATGATTGCCTATCGAAGTCAGTATGGGAGCAGCAATCCAACAATTATTATTGCTCCGGCGATCATAGCGACATTATGCAGTACACTCACGGCAGTGATTTTTTGTAAAATAATGGATCAGGGGAAAAGACGATGAAATTATTAGCTTATTTCTCAAATCTGATGATGCCTGTTTTGGTGTTTTACATTGTGGCATATGGATTTGCCGCAAAAAAACCGTTATATGATGTTTTTGTCAGAGGTGTCAGGGACGGTTTGAAAACCGTTGTCGGTATTGTGCCGACCCTGCTTGGTCTTATGATCGGTGTCGGCATTCTGCGGTCGTCGGGGGTATTGGAGTATCTCGGGGGTCTGATGGGAAAATTTACCGCACCCATTGGCTTTCCGGGGGAGCTTGTACCACTGACGCTTGTAAAGATGTTTTCTTCATCTGCGGCAACGGGACTGGTTTTAGATATATTTAAACAGTATGGACCGGATTCGATGATGGGGCTTATCACATCTTTGATGATGAGTTCGACGGAGACCGTTTTTTACACAATGTCCGTTTATTTTATGGTTGCCAAAGTGCAGAAGGTGCGGTTTACCCTGACCGGTGCACTGCTTGCCACACTGGCTGGTACGATTGCCAGCGTCATTTTAGCCGGAAGCACTTATTCTTTACTTTTTTAAGATACGAACATATAATGAGTTTGTTATGGAAAATTTGATTTTTTCGCTAAATGCGACAATACCTGTATTTTTAACCATGCTTGTAGGATGCTTTTTTAAGCAGATCAGGCTGGTGGACGAGCCGTTTGTCAAAACGCTCAACAAATTCAATTTCAAGGTGACACTTCCCGCCATGCTGTTTGAGGATCTGATGCAGTCGGATTTTTCACAGGTGTGGGACACAAAATATGTGCTTTTCTGCTTTGTCGTGACGCTCATAAGCATTGTCGGTACCTGGTGTCTATGCGGTATCTTCCTCAAAGACAGAGATCTTATCGGGGAATTTACACAGGCCTGCTACAGAAGCAGCGCGGCGGTATTGGGACTTGCTTTTATCCAGAATATATACGGAACGTCACAGATGGCACCGCTGATGATCATCGGCACGGTTCCGTTATACAATGTCATGGCGGTCGTGATCCTGTCCTTTACGGGTCCGGGAGAGCATAAGCTGTCCAAAGAAAGCTTTAAAAAATCCCTTTTGGGCATTGCCAAAAATCCGATCATCATCGGCATTGTTCTGGGAATGATCGCTTCGATTGTGCGGCTGAAGCTTCCTTTTATTCTGGACAAGACCCTGCACAATTTTTCCATCATGGCCACACCGTTAGCACTGGTAGGTCTGGGAGCCGGATTTGAAGGGAAAAAGGCTGTCAAAAAGATCAGACCGACGGTTATCTGTACATTTGTAAAACTCATGGTATGGCCGATGCTTTTTCTGCCGGTTGCGCTGCATATGGGATTTTCGGGAGAAAAAATCATTGCCATTCTGGTAATGCTTGGATCTGCTACAACCCCAAGCAGTTACATTATGACAAAAAATATGGGACATGAGGGCGTGCTGACATCAAGCACCATTGTGTGCACAACACTTTTCAGCGCCTTCAGCCTGACGCTCTGGCTGTTTATTCTAAAAAGCGTAGGAGCACTTTAAGAAAGAGGTACATATGATTAAAGAAGATATTCGTATCAAAAGAGTGATCGTACATATTTTGGATTCGACCGTCGGTATGCCGGTGTTATCCGACAGCGAGCTGGAATTCGGCTCTGATCTGGCAGATTTTCTGCGGGAGCATATTTACAAGATTGTGGCAGGAGACGATTGCAAGAGCTGCCAGTTTTATAAAGAGGAATCCGAAGTGTACAAGATGCTGATCCAGTATGATGAGGAATACTTTGTGGACATCAGCAAGGATATGGCCAATTATCTGTATCAGATCATGAACAGCAATATTGACATTCCGGCAGCAGACCTGATGGTAGTCCGGTTTGATGAAAAGGGCGAATCCTATCTTGCCCTGCTCAAAATGAATTACAAGGAATTTTATACCCACAAGACACAGTCCGTGGATGAAAAAAATGAAAACCGCATCATCAAGTACAAATCCATTCTGCCGACAGAGAGCCAGAGACTGCAGGAGGCTGCCATTATCAGGCTGTCCGACTTAAGTGTTTATGCCATTGAGAAAAAATATGATGTAAACGGTGAAAAGACCAATTATTTTACGTATCTGTTTTTAAAATGCTCCGGAAAGCTTTCGCCCAAATCCAAGCTTTCAATCGTGAGCCGCGCTGTGGAAAGCGTGCAAAACAATTACTACGATGAAAGCCGGCAGTTTGAAGCCAATATGAAGGCCAAAAATATCATCCATGAGGAGCTTGAGGAAAACGGCGGGTTCAGCGTGGAACAGATCGCGGACAAAATTTTTGAGGAAAAGCCGGATTTAAAACATGAGTTTCAGGAAAAAATGGAAAAATATGACATGGTCCACGAAGAGATCAAGCCTCAGAGTGAAAAGACCGTCAGAAAATATGAAACACAGGTGTTAAAAACCGATTCCGGTATTGAGATCAAAATTCCCATGAAGGAATACAACGATCCGTCCAGTGTGGAATTTATCACAGGGGATGACGGAAGTGTATCGATTTTGATTAAAAATATCGGAAATATCAAGGCAAAAATATAAGATGATATCAGGGTCAAAAGGTCAAACATGAGAAAGTAGCGATTTACGCAGTAAATCAGCGGATTTCGAAAGATTAAATGCAGAAAATAAAACGATAGTAGAAAAATAAAATAATAAGGCAGAGATCCTACGGGATTTCTGCCTTAATTGCATTTTTGAGAGAGAAAAAGTCGACGGGACCGTATTTTAATAAGGTGTCATGGAAAGTGATTTCATTGTAATGCTCACCCCATACATCCCTGGCAAGGTTTTTGCATTCCAGGATCTTCAGATAACCGCCATAGTACTTGATATAGGTGGCAGGCTCCGTCGCAATATAATCATAGATGGATTGAAGCACCTCGGCATCCGTGATCCCGATCCTTTTTAAAAACGGCGCGATATCATTGCAGGCAGCACCCTCATAATGGATCATGATATCCAGAATGGAGTAGAGATTTAAACAGATCCTGCGCTGATACATCAGATAATCATAATAAAGTGAGGACTGGTCATTTAAGGACAGCTGCGCCGCTACTTTTTTTGCATAGTCATAGGACAGAAATTCCACATAGGTGGCATAGCCCTCCAGATATCCGCCATAATAAGTCACGCCGGATAAAGAGGGCAGATGAATGGCAGACAGACTGCGGCCCGAGCTGACAGACTGGTATAGATGACCGGGAAAGCCTTCATGCGCCAGAGTGGTAAAAAGGGAAAGCCCTTGTTTGGTCTGGGCATGGTTGATGTAGATGATATTGTGCTTTAGATCATCCACGGGCGGTGTAAAATAATATGCCGGATTGGTATAGCTTTCCATGACCGCATCCACACTTTTTATTTCATAAGGGTAGTCTTTGCCGATGTCAGATCCAAAGTCGGCCTCCATCTGCTTTTGTAAAATCGGAATACAGTCCTCTGCCGACAGAGAGAGCAGGGGATCATATTCTTTTTCACGTCCCATGATCGCAATAAAATAGTCCGTGTGATTTTGTAAAAGTGCATTCAGTTCGATATAGTCAGCCTGCAGCTGCCTGCAGAAAGCGTTTTTTAAAGCCGGAATGGGAAGATCCTCGCCCAGGACGGAGCAGGTATAAATTTCATAATATTCCCTGCCGCCGGGATAATTACAGAGCCCCTTCGGAGTTGATTTATCACCGGCCTTTAATAAAGTCAGCGCATCCCCTGTTTTTTGAAAAGCAGGAAAAACGATCGTTTTGATCAAACGCTCATTTTCACTCAGATAATAAGCATATTCCTTTTTCGTCAATTTCCGGTTTTCATACAAATTTTTCAGCCGGCTTTCAAACGTTTTCAAATAAATATTCTCCGAATCAGGCAGGGCGCAAAATGCATCCAAAGTCTGAATGACCGCATCCGCCGAAGCATCACTCATAAAAAGTCCCGCCTCAGCCTTTTCCTTCTCATACTGACATAAACCCTCCAGATAATCCGGCAAAAGAGAAAGAATCTCCAGATAATCCACAACGTCTTTTTTTTCATCGAAAGAATACTCCGTCAAAAGGATCGCCAGTTCATTCTGCACACCACTGTACGGAGCAAACGGCTCTTCGAAATAAGGAAACCGGGAAAGAGCGATCTCATGCTTTAAAGAAAACATCAATGCATTGCATAAAGTGGATTTGGACAAACGATTGGTACCATGCGAAAAATCAAGCCCCCTTAACACTTCAAAATCCTCTTTATCCTTCTCAACAGACAGATCATAAGCCTCTTTACTGTACACCGGCATCCGGACTGCCCCCGATAACCCCGCACCCTTCGGATCCCGAAACGTAAAATGCGATAACAACGAATTTTCCTCCGCCTGCGAAACCAGCCGCTCCTGAACCATATTCCGCAGTGTGATCGTCGGATATTCCACCTTGTAAATCACCATACAGGAAAAAATACAGACAATCCCCAATATACAAACCCAGACAAAAGTAGAAATTCGTTTCTTCATACAATCACCAACAGACTTACCAAAAAATAATTGAATACATTCTATTTTTATGAATAACCCCCAAAAATAATACCCAAAATCATCAACTGATTTTTTTCGCCATCCAATTGCACGGTGCCCCGCACTCGTGCAATCCCCAACAATCAACCGCTGCATCCCTTCACAGCATAAATCCAACCAACGCGCAGCAGAATGGAAACCGGGTGGCATAACAAGACCCATAGCGGCAGTTTTTTATTTCCTTCGCGCTAGCTGTCAGCACAAAGCCCACCTGTCTGAGCCCGACAGGGCGAGTTTGGGCGACTGCTGACAAATAAGCGCGCGAAGGAAATAGAAAACGGAGCGAGTCTTGTTATGCCACCCGGTTTCCATTCTGCGTCCGTCCGTCTACCTATCTGTCTGCATGTCCGTCCCCTCCGGACACACAGTTGTATCCCCAGATCATTTGACACAAAAAGAATGATGTGTTAGTCTGAAACGTAGACAAATCAAGCCAATATCCATGCAAAATGATAGATATAGGAGGAATAAAACCTATGGACAGAGGAAACTATTATATTACAACGGCAATTGCTTATACTTCCGGTAAACCTCATATTGGAAACAGCTATGAAATCGTGCTGGCCGACAGCATTGCACGGTTTAAGCGAAAAGACGGATATGACGTTTTTTTCCAGACAGGAACCGATGAACACGGTCAGAAAATCGAATTAAAAGCAGAAGAAGCCGGCGTGACACCGCAGGAATTTGTAGACGGAGTAGCAGGACAGATCCGCGAGATCTGCGATATGTTAAATACTTCCTATGATAAATTTATCCGTACAACAGACAAGCCCCATGAAAAACAGGTTCAGAAGATCTTCAGAAAACTGTATGATCAGGGAGATATCTACAAAGGCGCTTATGAAGGCCTTTACTGTACCCCCTGCGAATCCTTCTGGACAGAATCACAGCTTGTAGACGGCAAATGCCCGGACTGCGGACGTGAAGTAAAGCCTGCCAAAGAAGAAGCATACTTCTTTAAAATGAGCAAATATGCAGACCGACTGATCGAGCATATCAATACCCATCCGGAATTTATCCAGCCCGTCAGCCGCAAAAATGAAATGATGAACAACTTCCTTTTACCGGGACTTCAGGACCTTTGTGTATCCAGAACCTCATTCAAATGGGGGATTCCGGTAGATTTTGATGACAAGCATGTCGTTTATGTATGGCTGGATGCCCTTACCAACTACATTACCGGTATCGGCTATGATGCAGATGGCAACAGTTCGGAACAGTACAAAAAATTCTGGCCGGCAGACCTTCATCTGATCGGGAAGGATATCATCCGTTTCCATACCATTTACTGGCCCATCTTTTTGATGGCACTCGGAGAGCCGCTTCCCAAGCAGGTATTTGGACATCCATGGCTGTTACAGGGCGATGGCAAGATGAGCAAATCCAAGGGCAACGTGATTTATGCAGAAGATCTGATCGGATTTTTCGGAGTGGATGCAGTCCGTTATTTCGTTCTGCATGAAATGCCATTTGAAAATGACGGTGTGATCACATGGGAGCTGATGGTGGAAAGATTAAATTCCGATCTTGCCAATACACTGGGCAATCTGGTAAACCGTACCATTTCCATGAGTAATAAATACTTTGACGGTATTGTTGCGGATAAAGGCGAGAGCAGTGATGCCGCACAAAAAGCTATCGATGATGACTTAAAGGCAGTGGTTACCAATACCTACAAACGGGTATCCGCTAAAATGGATGGCCTGCGTGTGGCTGATGCGATCACAGAAATTTTTGCAACCTTCAAGCGCTGCAACAAATATATCGACGAGACAACACCGTGGGTACTTGCCAAGGATGAAGCACAAAAAGACAGATTATCCACTGTTTTATACAATTTAGTAGAAAGTATCGTGATCGGAGCTTCCCTGTTAGAGCCTTATATGCCCGAAACCGCAGAAAAGATCGTTGCACAGTTAAATACACAGATCAGAAGCTTTGACGATATTGAAAAATTTGGTTTATATCCGTCAGGAAATAAAGTGACAGAGACACCAGAAATTCTTTTTGCAAGAATGGATATCAAGGAAGTGCTCGAAAAAGCAGAAGCCATGTTTGCAGAAAGAAGAGCGCAGGCAGGAGAACCTGCTTCTGAAGAAGAAAAAGAGCCGGTTATCGATATTGAAAAGAAACCGGAGATCACATTTGATGATTTCGGGAAAATGCAGTTCCAGGTCGGAAAGATCATTTCCTGCGAAGCCGTACCCAAGAGCAAAAAGCTGTTGTGCTCACAGGTACAGGTCGGAAGTGAGGTCAAACAGATCGTTTCCGGTATCAAGGCACATTATTCTCCGGAAGATATGGTTGGCAAACAGGTTATGGTGCTGGTAAACTTAAAACCGGCAAAGCTGGCAGGCGTATTATCTGAAGGTATGCTGTTATGTGCGGAGGACGCCGACGGCAATCTTGCATTGGTGACACCGGACAAACCGATGCCTGCAGGTGCTGAGATCTGTTAAGCAGACAGTGGGGAAAGGAATGATATGATCAACAAGACGGTATTTACTTTTCCGTCAAAGGATGGGATCCATACGATCCATGCAGCCAGATGGCAAAAAGAGGGGGCGCCTTTCGTTGCAGTATTACAGATCGTTCATGGAATGGCAGAACACATAGACAGGTATGATGAATTTGCCGAATTTCTGGCACAAAAAAACATCCTGGTTGTGGGCGACGACCATCTGGGACACGGAAGAAGCGCAAAAGAATATGGAGATTACGGTTATTTTTGTGAAAAAAAGGCCGCGGACATTCTGATAGAGGATGAACATACCTTAAGAAAGCTGGTACAGGACGAATGCCCGGATGTTCCCTATTATATACTGGGACACAGTATGGGATCTCTGATCCTGCGCAATTATATTACGCGTTATGCAGATGGACTAAAAGGTGTCGTTATCTGCGGAACTGCAGATAACGGCCGTGCGATATCCTTTGTGGGACGAATGCTGTCAGGTGCATTCAGGCTGTTTGGAAAAAGCAGGGAAAAGAGTGCGTTTATCGATAAAATCGTGTTTGGATCTTACAATAAGCTTACAGACAGGCACACAGAATTTGACTGGCTCAATACCGATGAAAAATCGGTTGAGAACTATATGAAGGATCCGGAGTGTGGCTTCCTATTTACAGTAAATGGTTTTGATACATTGTTTACACTGGCTTACCGCCTGAAAAAGCGGACCTTACTGAAGAAGATACCGAAGGAGCTGCCTGTTTTTTTGATTGCGGGTCTGGAGGATCCGGTCGGAAAATATGGAAAAGGTGTTGAAAACGTATACAGAGAGTATCAAAGGATGGGAATGCAGGATGTGGAATTAAAACTGTACGAGCATGCAAGGCATGAAATTCTGTTGGAGCCCGGGAGAAAGCAGATTTATGCAGATATTACGGAGTGGCTTAACAGGCATGGTGTGCCGGAGAAATACTGATTTTTTGTATACAGGACTTAAGGCAAGGAGGAAATGCAATGAAAAAATTGTTTAAATTATTGGTGGCGACTTTGCTGTTTACTTTTATGTGGAGCATGACTGTATGTGCAGAGACAGCGGATAAACCGGTTATTGCACTGGGAGCGGATCTTTCTGCGGACCAGAGAGCCACCGTGTTATCACTGATGGGTGTTACCGAGGAAGATCTGGTCAATTATACCGTGATCACGATCACCAATGCGGATGAACACAAGTATCTGGATTCCTATGTCGATCCGGCAGTCATCGGTACCAGGGCTTTATCAAGCGTCATGGTTACACCGGCAGAGGCTGGCCATGGTGTCATGGTAACAACACAGAATATTAATTACTGTACAACGGGTATGTACCGCAATGCACTTCTGACAGCCGGTGTAGAGGATGCAGATATTATGGTTGTGGGACCGTCGCAGATTTCCGGTACAGCAGGTCTGATCGGGGCGGTCAAAGCATATGAACAGGTTTCCGGAGAGCCGATTTCCGATGAAACACTGGATACAGCTATGAATGAGCTGGTAACGACAGGAGAACTGGTTACAAAAAGTGCGAGTGATGAAGAGGTCGAAGCTCTGATTGCATATATCAAAGCAAAATTAGCAGCAGGAGAGCTGGAAACAGAGGATGACATACGCAAAGCGATCAAAGAAGGAGAGCAGAAATTTGGCGTATCTCTGGACGAAAGCGAAGAACAGCAGATTGTAGATTTTATGCTTAAGATCAAAAAGCTTGGACTGGATCCCAACGTACTTTTAGATCAGGCGGCCGATTTGTATAGCAAGTTTGGAGATGAGCTGTTAAATAAAGCAACCGATGACGGTTTCCTTTCCGGACTGGGAAACATTGTAAATTCTATTGCAGACTTTTTTAAGGGATTATTTAAAAAATAGAATCTAAAACCGGATTTATGAGCATGCTCATAGCCGGTATGGATATCAAAGGATTGCGAACACACAAAACCATACGACTGTGCCGGCGTTCAACCGATGGCACAGATGTATGGTTTTTTTGATTCGGTTTATTAAAATTGCAAAATTGCATATACAATAGAAAATAAGTTGCCCTTGGTTAATAAAGTGTTATAATATAAACAATAATGGGCTTTTTTACAGGGGATAAGATGAATATCGGAAATCAGAGCATAGAAATCAGACCGATTGACGACAATGAGTGGGAGGATGCAATGGGACTGGCGTGGAGGACATTTCTCCGGTTTGAGGGAGATGTATACTCTGCGGAAGGAATACGCAATTTCAGGGATTTTATTACGGACCAGACACTTCGGAGAATGTTTCTGGCCGGAGAGTACAAGGTCTACGGAGCCTTTTACAGAGGTCAGATCGTAGGAGTTGCCTCTCTGCGCAATAAAGAACATGTTTCACTGCTTTTTGTGGATGAGAATTATCACAAAAACGGGATAGGGCGCAGGCTGTTAGAAATATTAAAATGTTTCGAACAGAGTATCGGAGGCTATCGTCTGACGGTCCACTCATCTCCCTATGCTGTTGATTTTTATCACAAGGTAGGATTTGTTGATACCAATATTGAACAGCTGAAGGACGGAATTGCCTACACCCCGATGTCATGGATTTTCTGAACGTTTTGGATCTTCAGATAACATTTTATTTCCGGTGGTTATTGGACGACAGTATTAATCAGAGTTAGAGCATGAGGATGTACCATGAAGTTGACAGAAAAATTCACAAAAAACAGATATACAGTGTTGTGGCCGGTGCTGATTTTTATCATACTTGTAGCCGTCTGCCTTGGTGTTTACGGGAAGCGTCTGAGACATGATGAGATGACTCTTCTGCAGGGAAGGGTGGTCAGTGCAGCAGATATCTATGGGGCAAAGATCGAAGAGCGGTTAAAGACCATTGAAGGACAGATGGAACTTGTGATCTGGCAGATTCAGGAAAAGCAGCTTGATGCGGAAGATGCGGTAAGTTCCCTGCTGGGTCTGGACGGTGTTTCCGATGCGGGGATTGTCAATGCTCTTGGCGTTGGGCTCACTGTCCGTCAGGAAGACATCAACCTGCCGGCACTGGGTTTTTCCGGAACTGTAAAAAGAGAGAGTGCGACCTTTTTTTATAGTGAGGACGGACAGCTTTATATCATGAAGCCGATCCTGGAAAACGGAGCGGTTAATACGGCCGTTTTTGTGCAGTATGATGCAGAGGTACTGTACAGACAGCTGGAAGCATATACCTTTGATGACAATGCGTGGGTCGTATTGCAGGATACCGATGGCAATATTATCTGCTCACTTGGTGGGGACAATATTGATTATCTGCAGGCAGGCAGCAATTTTATGGATACACTGTCTGTAGCCGGAGGAAGGGCTTCGGCTGTCCGCAACGGTCTGCAGAGACAGCGGTCCGCCGGCGCGCAGGTCATATTTCCCGATGGTGACAGCAGATACGTGGCATACCATCATATGAAAAACAACGGCTGGGCCGTTCTGCTTGGGGTGGATGATGCTTACTTTGCTGAGCAGATCAGCCATTACAGCGGGACCATCCGTCATCTTGTACTGTCATTGGCCGGATGCATGGTGGTATTTATGGGTGTTGTTATATTCCTTCAGGTTATGTACAATCACTATGGCAGGCGCAAGAGCGCCGGATTGCAGCATCTGGCGGAAACCGATCAGCTGACAGGCTTATACAATAAGGTCACAACCGAGCGCAAGATCAAAGAATATTTTGCCGAAAATCCGGATTCCCAGAGTTTGTTGTTTGTGCTGGATATTGATAATTTCAAAAAGATCAACGATACCATGGGGCATGCGTTCGGAGATGAGGTTTTAAGAGAAATCGGACAGGGGTTAAAACAGCAGTTCCGGGCATCTGATATCATCGGAAGAGCCGGAGGGGACGAATTTGTCATCCTGTTAAAGCATATTACCGAGGATCGGTATGTCATCCGTGAAGCACGGAAGCTGGAAAACTTTTTTAAGGGTCTCCAGGTAGGTAAATATACCAAGTATTCTGTGACCTCCAGTATCGGATGCGCTGTGTTCACAAAGGATGGAGAAGACTTTGAAACATTGTACAAAATGGCCGATGAAGCTTTGTATAAAGCCAAGCAGAGAGGCAAGAATCAGCTCGCGTTTTACAAGGATCCAGAGGGGTTTGGGCAAAATGTATAAATTCAAAATAATTCTTTGTGTAATAGTGGTATAGGCAAAAAAAGGGGCATCATTTATACTTAGTGCATAGGCGAAAAGCCACGTGATGAAACTTAATTAGGAGGAAATTATAAATGGCAAACTTATCATTAAAAAATGTCTGCAAAGTATATCCTAACGGATTTGAAGCAGTTAAAGATTTCAATCTTGAAATCGATGATCAGGAATTTATCATCTTCGTAGGACCTTCAGGTTGTGGTAAATCTACTACCCTTCGTATGATCGCTGGTCTGGAAGATATTTCATCTGGTGAATTATGGATCGGTGACAAAATGGTCAACGACGTAGAGCCGAAAGACAGAGATATCGCAATGGTATTCCAGAGCTACGCTCTGTACCCTCACATGACCGTTCGTGACAACATGGCATTCGGTCTTAAATTAAGAAAAGTTCCCAAAGAAGAAATCGACAAAATGGTTAATGAGGCAGCTAAGATCCTTGACTTAACTCCACTCCTTGATCGTAAGCCGAAGGCTTTATCAGGTGGTCAGAGACAGCGTGTTGCCATGGGTCGTGCAATCGTTCGTAATCCTAAAGTATTCCTTATGGATGAGCCGTTATCCAACCTGGATGCTAAATTGCGTGTACAGATGCGTATCGAGATCGCTAAATTACATCAGAGATTAGGTACAACCATCATCTATGTTACACATGACCAGACAGAAGCTATGACACTTGGTACCAGAATCGTAGTTATGAAAGATGGCATCATCCAGCAGGTTGATACACCTCAGAACTTATACGAAAAACCCGCTAACTTATTCGTAGCAGGTTTCATGGGTTCACCTCAGATGAACTTCTTAGATGCAGTTGTTGAAGTTGTTGATGATACAGCAGTATTAAAAGTAGCTGGTCACTTCATTCCGTTACCTCCTGCTAAATCTAAAAAATTAATCGAAGGCGGTTACAATGGAAGAACTGTTACATTCGGTATCCGTCCTGAAGATGTATACGATTCAGAAATGATGGTTGAGGCTTCTCCTCAGAGCACATTCGAAGCAACCGTAAGAGTATACGAGTTACTTGGTGCAGAAGTATACTTATACTTCGATCTTGAAGAGTTCCCTATGACTGCAAGAGTTGATCCTCGTACAACAGCTAGACCTGGCGATGTTGTTAAATTCGCTATTGATGTTGAGAAGATCCACATCTTTGATAAAGATACAGAGATGGTTATTACCAACTAGTATCAATTGTGAAAAATATAAGGGAGATACCGTTGTGTATCTCCCTTTTCTCGTATTAGAGTATCAGTATCAAAGTATCAGAACGCCGACACAGAATGCCTGCAGGAGATTTTGGAGTCAGGTGTTACGATGAAAAAAGGATGTGAGCATTTGTTATCAGCACAAGTAGTACAGACTTGTATCGGAGATTTAAGGGAAATTACCAAAATTGGCCTGGTCGTTATAGACAGTGCCGGACTTCTGATTGCGTCCACATCAGGTGAAAAAAATTATTCACAGGATGCAATAGACAAATTTACCAATTCTGTGGCCGAGTCGCAGACGATTGGAGACTATCACTATATGAAGGTCTTTCATGAAGATGAGGTTATGTATATTGTGATATGCAAGGATCAGGCCGATCATGTTTTGGTGGCACGTATCGCAGTCAAACAGCTGCAGAGCCTGTTAACGGCGTACAGGGAAAAGCTTGACAAGAATAATTTCTTCCAAAATCTGCTTTTGGATAATCTGCTTTTGGTTGATATGTACAACCGTGCTAAAAAGCTTAGACTTGATACATCGGCCAGAAGGGCTGTTATTCTGGTAGAGGTGGAAAAGGAAAATGACAACGGCACGCTGGAAATGCTGAAAAATATGTTTTCCCAACAGTCAGGTGATTTTGTGACATCCGTGGATGAGCAGAATCTGATCGTGATCAAGCAGCTTGACGAGGACAGTGATTATGATGATCTGATGGAGATTTCCACTACGATCAAGGTCATGCTCAACACAGAGATCATGATCAACGGCAAGATTGCCTGCGGAACCATTGTTTCCGAATTGAAGGATGTTTCCAAGAGCTACAAGGAAGCCAAAATGGCACTGGATGTCGGCAAGATCTTCTATGCTGACAGAGACGTGGTCGCATACAATACACTGGGTATAGGACGACTGATCTACCAGCTCCCGGTTAATCTCTGCCAGATGTTTATTGAAGAGATTTTCGGAGAGAATGTGCCGACGCAGCTGGATGAAGAGACACTCAATACGATTGATACATTTTTGGAAAACAGTCTCAATGTATCTGAAACAGCACGTCAGCTCTATGTACACCGCAATACGCTTCTGTACCGTCTGGAAAAGCTCCAGAAGGCCACAGGGCTGGACATCCGGGTGTTTGATGATGCATTAACATTAAAAATTGCCCTGATGGTTGTCAATTATATGAAATATTTAAAAAATTTAGAATATTGATCCACATAATATGTCCCACCTTTTCATAGAATGAAATGAGCAATTGTCTCATAGACGGACTTTGAGAGGTGGGATCTTTTTGAAAAAAGTATGGTATCTGGAAAATAAAAATAATAACAAAACAAAGGTCGTAAAGTTGTTTTTATATGATAAGGATGGCATAGTTGAGGCATGGCTTGATCTGTCTTCCTTTGCGGAGAAACGGAGTATGCCGGACTGGGAGCTTGTGTTTTTTTCATCTGACGGGAAGGAAGCTGCAAGATTGTCACATACATCCGGAAAAGCTGGAAATAACTTTTGGCAGGATGCTGTGGGTGGAAAAGGAAGAATTGGAGAAGATACAGCAAAGAAACTGCGATGCCATCAGAAAGCATTGGGACTTTGCATAAAAGCAGCCGGTGAGATATGGGCATCTGATGCCGGACTGTTTGCAGCGCTTGATGAGGGGTGGCTGAAACAGGATGGGAGTGTTTTGAATGTGTTTGACCAGGTGGGGCATGAGGAGAAAGACGATATCCGTGTTAAAGTAAATATGGATGAAGCGGATCCGGATGAAGCGAATCAGGACAAGGCGGATCCGGGCATAGCGAATCAGGACGAGGCAAATCCGGACGAGACGGATCTGGATGAAGCAGATCCGGATGGGGCGGATCCAAATGAATCGCTGCAGATGGAAAATGCTACAGACAACAGCCTTAGAAGAGTTGTTGAACTGAGTGTGCTGGAGGATGAAATGCTGTTTCGGGCGTATGTACACAATAGCTTCCTGCTGCACGGTTATTACAATTACGGGCATCTGGTGCTGGATGAAAAAAACGGAAGAAGCCGTCTTGGTGTTCCGGGTAATTATTATGAGAGAGAAGAGGTTGTAGCCGGCATGTTTGGGTTTCCGGATTTCGAGCCGGCGAAAGGAAGAGAAAAACAGACAGGGGTATTTGGATATTATTTTACGAAAGGGTAATATATGTCAGAAAGAGAACAGCTGTTAATGCAGATAACGGAATTGGAAAAAAAAGAGGAGTTGTCCAGATCGGAGAGAAAGCGCAGAGCGAGACTGCAACACAAGCTGGAGCTTCTGGACCGGCAAAAGGAGCAGGAACGCATTCTGTATGAAAAAGACGTTTTCTTTATGAAAAAAGCGATAAAACAGGCTAAAAAAGCAGCCGGGATCAATGAAGTGCCGATCGGTTGTGTGATCGTAAAGGATGGGGAAGTTGTAGCCAAAGGATATAATCGCAGGAACACGGATCACAGTACTTTGTCGCATGCGGAGATCACAGCTATCCGCAGGGCGAGCAAAAAGCTGAAGGACTGGAGGCTGGAGGACTGCACTCTGTATGTAACTTTGGAACCGTGCCAGATGTGTGCCGGAGCAATTGTGCAGGCGCGTATTAAAAGAGTTGTGGTCGGAAGCATGAATCCCAAGGCCGGCTGTGCGGGATCGGTGCTCAATATTCTGCAGATGAAGGAATTCAATCATCAGGTAGAGCTGGTAACCGGGGTACTGGATGAGGAATGTTCTGAATTGCTGAAAGACTTTTTTAAGAAGCTTCGATGAAGGCTTGTAATTGACTTTTTGAATAAAACCAAGTATACTAAAACATACCGTGCAGCCGGGGCAGTAGCGGAGCCTTGTACCTGCAATCCGCTTTAGCAGGGGTGTTGTCCGGCAGAGGGTTTAGTGCTTTTATGGCTGCCCTCTATAAGTGGCGTTGATATCCGGGTCTTACGCAATGAGAATCCACGAACCGTGTCAGGGTAGGAATACAGCAGCACTAAGGGGAACTTTTCATGTGCCGTGAGGGTGCCTGGGTTGAGTTAACTGTAGAGGTAACGCATAGGGGCGCGATTCGAAGCCGGATGCACGGTTATTGATTCTACATATTTCTGATTTTATGTATTCTATATATTTATTTTTCTTTGTTATATGTTTTCTTTGATGCGGATTTCCGCTTCCATATAGTGATATTCTTTTTTGGGTGGTTCGCCCGTCGTCAGGTATTCAAACAACAACTGAAGAGGTAATGAGCCCTGAATCCGGGGATTTTGACAGATGGACGCCGAAATGACCCCGTTTTTGATCATTTCAACCGTCTTTTCAATCTTGTCAAAGGTGACAATCTTCATATTGTCCTGTCTGTTAGCGGCCAGAACAGCTTTGCAGCCGCCGTAAGCACCGCTGGCAGCAAAGAAAATGGCATTGATCTCCGGATGCTCATTGAGCATCTGCGTTGTTTTATCATAGCTTACAAAATCATCATCATCATTTTCGAAGAAAGCGACTTCGTGGATATTGGTATATTCCTTGAGAGAATTGCGGAAACCGGCAATTCTTTCTGTATGGCACAGGACATTGGAATTGCCGCTGACTATGCCGACATATACCAGGCCACAGGTCATAAGATGTATCAGACCGGCGGCTGTCTGTCCACAGCGGTAGTAGTTGCTGCCGACATAGGCGATACGTCTGGATCCGGCAATATCGGTATTGAATGTAATGGTGGGGATTCCCATATCATATAATTCGTTGATCTTTTGTGCGATCGCAGGATTGTTTTGAGGAGAGATGGCGAGGCCGTTGATCTCCTCTGCCAAAAGCTCGTCAATTGCATCAATCTGGTCCTGTACGCCGAAAGCGGAGATCCGTTTGATCAGAATCGTGCAGTTATAGCTCCGGAGGTCTTCCTCTTTTTCGCGGATGCCGGAAATCACATCATCAAAAAAGGGATTGCCGATACCAAACATGACGACACCGAATTTAAACTTTTTTTTCTGGGCTGCTAAAACAATACCCGCCCTGTTGGGCTTGTAGTCCAAAGCCTTGGCTATTTCAAGGATTTTGGCTTCTGTTTTGGGGTTGACGGCACCACGCTTATTGAGGACGCGGTCAACCGTTCCTCTGGAAACGCCGGCCAGTTCTGCTATTTCTTTAATTGTCGCCATAGATTAGTCCCTCCTGACAAAGAATACCTATATTTTATTCCAGTTTCCACAAAAATACAATAAAAAATGTGCATCGTGCACGTATATCGTGATATTGCACAATGTAAAAAATTAAAATAAGGAAATATGCTGAAAAAACAGTAAATCACAACTTTCTAAAAATTAGATATTGATTTTTTTTAAAAAAATATATATGATAAAAATGTGCACGCGCACAAGGTGCACGCAAAAGCAAGACAAACAAATACGGAAACAGGTAATACAGAAGGTAAAACATAAGGAGGAATAAGATGTTATATATTGGTGTGGATTTGGGTACATCAGCAGTTAAGCTGTTGCTGATGGATGGAACAGGAAAGATCTTAAATATTGTTTCCAAAGAATATCCGTTATATTTCCCGCATCCGGGCTGGTCAGAGCAAAATCCCGAGGACTGGTATACACAGGTTATGGCCGGTATCGAAGAGTTGATCAAGGATGCAGACAAGAGCCGGGTTGCCGGAATCAGCTTCGGCGGACAGATGCACGGACTGGTTATTCTTGATGACAAGGATCAGGTGATCCGCCCTGCCATCTTATGGAATGACGGACGTACGACAGAGGAATGCGATTACTTAAACAACGTGATCGGCAAGGATAAATTATCCGAGTATACAGCCAACATTTCCTTTACCGGATTTACAGCCCCCAAGATTTTATGGGTCAAAAATAAAGAGCCGGAAAATTTTGCAAGGATCAAAAAGATCATGCTTCCCAAGGATTATATCGCATACAAGCTGTCCGGTGTACACTGCACAGATGTTTCCGATGCATCCGGTATGCTGATTTTTGATGTGAAAAACAGATGCTGGTCCAAAGAGATGTGTGAGATCTGCGGCATCCATGAAGACCAGCTTGCAAAGGTATACGAAAGCTATGAAACAGTCGGAACGGTTCTTCCGGAAATCGCTGCAAAGCTTGGCATTCCGGAAAGCTGCAAGGTTGTAGCAGGTGCCGGCGACAATGCGGCGGCAGCAGTCGGAACCGGCACAGTCGGAGACGGCAACTGCAATATCTCACTGGGAACCAGCGGAACAATCTTTATTTCTTCCGAAAAATTCGGAGTTGATAAGTTTAATGCCCTGCATGCATTTGCACATGCGGACGGTCATTACCATCTGATGGGCTGTATGTTATCGGCAGCAAGCTGCAACAAATGGTGGATGGATGAGATCATCGGCACCAAGGATTATGCAGCAGAGCAGAAGACCATTGAAAAGCTTGGCGAAAATCATGTTTATTTCCTGCCTTACCTGATGGGAGAGCGTTCGCCGATCAACGATCCGCAGGCAAGAGGAACCTTTATCGGGCTGACCATGGACTCCACAAGAGCCGATATGACACAGGCTGTTCTGGAAGGTGTAGCTTTTGCACTTCGCGATTCCTTTGAAGTAGCCAAAGCACTCGGTATCAAGATTGAACGCACCAAGATCTGTGGCGGCGGCGCAAAGAGCCCTCTGTGGAAAAAAATGATCGCCAACATCCTCAATGTAAAAGTCGATGTGATCGAAAGCGAGGAAGGTCCTGCGCTTGGCGGAGCGATGCTTGCCGCTGTTGCCAACGGAGAATTTGCAAGTGTTGAGGATGCGGCAGCCAAGATCGTAAAGATCATTGATACGGTTGAGCCGGATCCGGAGCTTGTAGAAAAATACGAAGCAAGATACCAGCAGTTCAAACAGATTTATCCTGCATGCAAGGAATTGTTTCCCAAGCTGCAGTAAATAAAGCCATTTAAAAGTAAAATCACTATTTTATAGAAACTTACTATGCGGCGCATGACGGTTTCCAAATGCCGGTGATGCACCGTATCGTACAACAAAATGAACATTATAGATTAGAAAGGGGTTATGACATGACAATTTATGACGTAACAGATGAAAAGTTTAAAAAGTACGGACGGATTGTACAAAACATTGACTTTTCACAGCTTGTAGAAGTGATCAATGAAAAAACACCCTTGCCGGACGGCGTGGCTTATGAGCCGAGCGTTGCAGTGCTTGAAGAACTTCCGGTATATCAGGAATTATCGACAAAGACATACGGCGAGCTGGAAATTGAAATTGGTTACTGCAATGGACACAATGAGCTTCTCAATGCAGTGGAATATCACAGAAGCTCCGAGATCAATGTGGCAGCAACAGATGCGATCCTGATCTTGGGATCACAGCAGGATATCACGGATGATTTCACATATGATACATCTCTGATGGAGGCCTTCTTGGTACCTGCCGGAACAGCTGTGGAAGTATATGCGACGACACTGCATTATGCACCCTGCGGTGTTAAAGGAGCCGGTTTCAAGGTTGGTATTGTATTACCAAAGGGAACCAACTATCCGCTTTCCGATAAGCATGAAGGCTGGGAAGACAAGCTGATCACAGCCAAAAACAAATGGCTGATCGGTCACGCAGAAGGCGGTCTGGATGTCGGCGCGCACATCGGTCTGATCGGGAAAAATTTAAATGTTAATGAATAAATAATAAAATGCCGGATGGCAAACAAGGAGGATAATAAAATGTTTAATGCACCTGAAGTAAAAATTGGTATTGTAGCTGTAAGCCGTGACTGTTTCCCGGAATCACTTTCCGTAAACAGAAGAAAAGCCCTGGTAGAGGCTTATAAAGCAAAATATGATGCGGCTGAGATCTATGAATGCCCGATCTGTATCGTAGAAAGTGAAATCCACATGGTACAGGCACTCGAAGACATCAAAAAAGCCGGATGTAACGCTCTTTGCGTATATCTTGGAAACTTTGGTCCTGAAATTTCAGAGACGTTGCTTGCAAAGCATTTCGATGGACCGAAGATGTTTGTAGCAGCAGCAGAGGAATCGCAAAGTGACCTGGTACAGGGACGTGGCGATGCATACTGTGGTATGTTAAATGCAAGCTACAACTTAAAACTGCGCAACATTCATGCGTATATTCCGGAATATCCGGTAGGAACTGCAGAAGAATGTGCAGATATGATCCACGAATTTGTTCCGATTGCACGTGCCGTTGACGGACTTGCAAACTTAAAGATCATCAGCTTTGGACCGAGACCGTTAAACTTCTTAGCATGTAACGCTCCGATCAAACAGCTTTACAACCTTGGTGTTGAGATCGAAGAAAACTCAGAGCTTGACTTATTTGAAGCCTTCAACAAGCATGCAGATGATCCCCGTATCCCTGCAAAAGTAAAAGAAATGGAAGAAGAGCTTGGCGCAGGCAACAACAAGCCCACTATTTTACCTAAATTAGCTCAGTACGAACTGACACTGTTAGACTGGGTAGAGGAGCACAGAGGATATCGCAAATATGTTGCTATCGCCGGTAAATGCTGGCCTGCATTCCAGACACAGTTCGGATTTGTTCCCTGCTATGTAAACAGCCGTCTGACAGGAATGGGCATTCCGGTATCCTGTGAAGTAGATATCTACGGATGCTTATCAGAGTTTATCGGTTACTGTGTATCAGAAGATATCGTTACACTGCTTGATATCAACAACTCTGTTCCGGCTGATATGTACAAAGAATCCATCGAAGGCAAATTCAACTATACACACAAAGATACATTCATGGGCTTCCACTGCGGAAATACAAGCAGCAAGAAATTGAGATCATGCGCTATGCAGTATCAGATGATCATGGCAAGAAGCCTTCCCGAAGAAGTTACACAGGGTACTCTGGAAGGAGACATTGTTCCCGGAGATATCACATTCTTCCGTTTACAGTCTACCTCAGACAATATCCTGCGTGCATACATTGCCAACGGTGAAGTATTACCGGTAGCTACAAGATCCTTCGGTGCGATCGGCGTATTTGCAATTCCTGAAATGGGACGTTTCTACAGACATGTACTGATCGAGAAAAACTACCCTCATCACGGAGCAGTTGCTTTCGGACATCATGGAAAAGCTTTATACGAAGTATTCAAATACATCGGTGTAGCTGTAGATGAAATCGGATACAACCAGCCTGCGGGCGTTCGTTATCCGACAGAAAATCCTTTTGCATAATTTAAGGATTGTATCATAATCGGATTTCCTATAAAATATACACGAAGATGGTTTCGACCGGCCTGCCGGTCGGAATCTTCTTTGCACGTTAAAAATCAAATTATTATTCCGGAGCAACTGAGTTAATCGCTCTGGAGATTTCATAATATCTGGCAGCGACTTTTTATACATGTCAGCACTTTGATTTTTCGAGCATCGCGATGAAAAATCATTAGTACTGCTACATGTATAATGAAGCGAGAGCGGGTCGCAGAAGATATTATGAAATCGTAAGGGCAATTAACTCAGTTGCTCCACAAAAAAGGAGAAACCATGACAAATTTAGAACTTCAGAAAATGGCAAATGAAGTTCGTAAAGGTATCGTGACTTCAGTACACAGTGCAAAAGCCGGACATCCCGGCGGATCACTTTCTGCAGCAGATATGTTTACGTATCTTTATTTTGAAGAGATGAATATCGATCCTCAAAATCCCAAGTGGGATAAGAGAGACCGCTTTGTATTATCAAAGGGTCATACCGCTCCCGGTCTTTATTCCGCACTGGCCAACAGAGGATATTTTCCGGTTGAAGATTTAAAGACACTGCGTAAGCTTGGCTCTTACCTGCAGGGACATCCCTGTATGCAGGAAACTCCCGGTGTGGATATGAGCTCAGGCTCTCTGGGACAGGGAATTTCCGCAGCGGTTGGTATGGCACTGGCTGCCAAGCTTGATAACAAGGATTTCCGTGTATACACACTGTTAGGAGACGGTGAGATCCAGGAAGGTCAGGTATGGGAGGCATCTATGTTTGCCGGTGCCCATCATCTGGACAACCTCGTAGTTATCGTTGACAACAACGGCCTGCAGATCGATGGTAAAGTCGAAGATGTATGTTCTGTATATCCGATCGATGCCAAATTTGAAGCCTTCAATTTCCAGGCGATCAATGTAGACGGACACAATTTTGATGAGATTCGTGCTGCAATGGAAAAAGCGAGAGAGACAAAGGGCAAGCCCACCGCGATCATCATGCACACCATCAAAGGAAAAGGCGTTTCCTTCATGGAAAACAATGCAGGATGGCATGGAAAAGCTCCCAATGATGAAGAATATGCAATCGCAATGGCTGATCTGGACAAGATTGCCGCAGATTTAGAGAAAGCAGGTGAAGTATAATGGCAGACGTAAAGAAAATCGCAACAAGAGAAAGTTACGGAAATGCCTTGGTTGAATGTGCAGAAGACTTCCCTGAACTGGTTGTCCTTGATGCAGACTTAGCAGGTGCTACCAAGACCGCTACTTTTAAAAAGGCATATCCGGAACGCCACATTGACTGTGGTATTGCAGAATGTAATATGACAGGTATTGCTGCCGGACTTGCTACCTGTGGCAAAATTCCGTTTATTTCTTCTTTTGCCATGTTTGCGGCAGGAAGAAACTTTGAACAGGTAAGAAACTCTGTCGGCTACCCTCATTTAAATGTTAAGATCGGTGCCACACATGCCGGTATCACCGTTGGAGAAGACGGTGCCACACATCAGTGCAACGAAGATATCGCCCTGATGCGTACCATTCCGGGTATGACTGTTATCGTTCCTTCCGATGATATCGAAGCAAAGGCTGCCGTACGTGCCGCATTGGAGCATGATGGACCGGTATATCTGAGATTTGGCCGTGCCGCCGTTCCGGTTATCAACGACACACCCGATTACAAATTTGAAATCGGCAAAGGCGTTGTCTTAAAAGAAGGAAGCGACGTGACGATCATTGCAACCGGTATCTGCGTAGAAGGCGCTCTTGGTGCTGCCAAGATGCTGGAAGACGAAGGTATCCATGCAGAAGTGATCAACATTCATACCATCAAGCCTTTAGATGAAGAACTGGTAATTGCTTCCGCTAAGAAAACAGGAAGAGTATATACCGTAGAAGAACATTCCGTGATCGGCGGACTGGGAAGTGCTGTTTGTGATACTCTTTCCGAAAAAGCTCCTACCAAGGTTACCAGGATCGGTGTTTATGATCGTTTTGGTGAATCCGGACCGGCAGCTGCTTTAGTTGAAAAATTCGGACTGGATGCCAAAGGTATTTATGCTAAAATCAAAGAAACCTTATAAGGCAGACATATAATATGCTATAATCAGACTGTTACAGGACGATATGTTTTGTAACAGTCTGTTTTTATAAAGGAGATTATCAGGATGATTGTAACACCCAGAGCGAAGGGATTTATATGTACGACAGCACATCCTCTCGGATGTCGTGAAAATATCTTAAGCCAGATTGCCTGTGCGAAAGGAAAGGCAGAGGATTATCATAAAAAAGCAGAGTGGCCGGTAAAAAATGTGCTGGTGATCGGGTGCTCCGCCGGATATGGATTAGCCAGTCGGATTGCTGCGGCATTTACAGCCGGATGCAATACGCTGGGAGTGATGTATGAAAGAGAGGCGGCCGGAAAGAGGACGGCTACAGCCGGTTTTTACAATACAAAAGCATTTGAGCAGGAGGCCTGCCGGGAAGGACTGTATGCTCAAACGATCAACGGAGATGCGTTTTCTAAAGAAATCAAAGAACAGACAATCGAAAAAATCAGACAGGACCTAAAAAAGATAGATCTGGTCATATATTCTCTGGCCTCACCGAGGCGTACAATGGAAGACGGCACGGTCAAAAAATCCGTATTAAAAACAGTCGGAACCCCTTTTTGGACAAAGTCATTGAACCTTGCACACAATGAGATTGAGACAGTATGCCTGGAGCCTGCAACCGATCAGGAAATAGAGGATACCATAAGCGTCATGGGCGGTGAGGACTGGATGGAGTGGATAGATCTGTTAGAGCAGGCAGATGCCCTTTCACCGCAGGCAAGGACGATCGCATATTCTTACCTCGGACCAAAGCTGACCTATCCGATCTATCAGAGCGGGACGATCGGCTGCGCCAAAAAGCACCTGCAGGAAACTGCGGATAAGATCAATGATGAGTATGCAGATCTTGAAGCTTATGTCTGCGTCAATAAGGCGGTTGTAACACAGTCGAGTGCAGCAATCCCCGGAGTGCCCTTGTATTTATCCGCATTGTACAAGGTTATGAAGGAAATGGGCCTGCACGAAGACTGCGTCATGCAGATGACAAGGCTGTTTACAGACAGACTGAGTGCGCAAAAGATCGATACCGATACACAGGGTCGTATCCGTATGGATGACTGGGAGCTCAAAACAGAGGTCCAAAAAAAGGTTATGCAGATCTGGGATGCTGTAACAACAGAAAATGTAAAGGAGCTGTGCGATCTTGACGGCTATTGGGAAGATTTTTATAAAATATTTGGATTTGGCATAAAAAATGTAGACTATTCACGGGATGTGGAAGTATAATATTTTATATGATTTATATGTGAAAAAGCGCATGTTGTATAAGGGGTTGGAAAATTGTACATTTGGGAATTATGTTTACGTTTTAAGGATTTTATCATGAAGGATACACAATCGGAAAATGAATCCAAAAAGACTGCGGTCGTAATCCGGATTCTGACCGTATCCTTTATTCTGTACCTGTTGATACTGATGCTGATGATCAATTTGATGCCTGCCAAGGGCGGACTTCTGATTTATCTGATTGCACTTCTGGCATTTGGAGGGATTTTTGCATCTACATACAGATTCCACACGCTGCAGATATTTGCAGGGCTGAGTGTTGCTGTGGTTTTGTGGGTTATCAGCTTTATTTATCTGTTTGGCTGGAATGTCGGCGTGCAGCATTTTCTGATGGTCTTGCTGGTGCTTGTCTTTTTTGTCCGGTACAATCAGCTTCGTTTTAAGGCGGCCTATGCCGGCGGTCTGTGTGTGCTGCGAATTGTGCTGTACTATATTTTTCTCAACAGCAGCTCTCTGGTGAAAATTACACATGGTGAAAACAATTCCCTGCAGGTGCTCAATACGGTTGTCATATTCTGGTGCATATCTGTTATAGCATATATATACGGTAAAGACAGTCAGGAGCTGGAGAGCAAGCTTGTTGCCTACAATGAGGAATTGATCAAACTGGCCAATACCGATAAGCTGACATCTCTCTGCAACCGCCGTAAGGCAATGGAATACATCGAGGACTGTTGCAAAAACTGCGGCGACAAGGGGTTCTGTCTGTGTATCTGTGATATTGACTTCTTTAAAAGGGTCAATGATACCTATGGACATGATATCGGTGACAAGGTGCTCAAAGCCATCAGCAGGGTGTTCCGTGAAGAAATGGGAGACAAATATATGGCAGCCCGCTGGGGTGGAGAGGAATTTCTGCTTTTATTCCCGGATACCAATGGGGATGCTGCATTTATCAGGCTTTGCGAGATCAGACGCAAGATCAAAAATGTCGTTGTGACAAAAGGAGAAGAAGAGATCCGTGTGACCATGACCTTTGGACTTGCGGAATATGATTATTCGGGCAGCTATGAGGGAATGCTTACCAATGCAGACCAGAAGCTGTACCGTGGAAAAGAAGACGGCAGAGACCGGATCGTATATTGATCCGGAGTCAGTGGCTGTCTGTTTCAGAAGCACCGGATGCCGGGTGAGCGAGCAAAGGCCGGGCAACCTTTACATTGAAAAACTCGATCAGCGGTCCCATAAAAAAGGCTGTGATGATCGTGCCGATGCCGACGATCGTGGGTATAGAGGAAATGCTTCCGCCGCCCGCCAGATAGATGATGATTCCGGCTACGACACAGATACAGTCTGTGGCAATGCGGCAAAACTGGAATTTGGCGATTTTCCATTTACTGCTCAGGACAATGGCAACAGAATCGTAGGTTGAAACACCAAGGTCAGCGGTCATATAGAGTGCTGATCCAAAGCAGATGATGATAATGGCGATGATCAGGCATATAAAGCGGAAAAGAAGACCGGGATCGGGAAAGAGTTTCTGCAATAATGCATAGGAAAACTGAGTAATATAGCCCAACAAAAATAAGTTGATAAATGTTGCGATACCGATATTATGACGGTCTGTCAGCAGAGTAAAAGCCAATAAAATCAGATTGACAATGACATAGAGAGTGCCAAAGGAGATCGGGACAAGCTCATCCAGTCCGCTCATCAGTGACTGGAAGGGATCCACACCAAGAGCCGCAAGCTTAAATATACCGACGCTGACCGCACAAATTAAAACTCCGCATAGAGACATTACAATTCTTCTGATTTTCATAATCATGACCTTTCTGTTACGTTACCAAAATAAGGAAGCTTGTGCTTCCTTTTTATGATGTATCATATATTAAATTTATTTTATCATACTTCTATTCTTTGTAAATAAATTTATTGATGACAGTCGAAATAACAGTCGAAAGTTGAAGACAGATATGCTATTATTAAAAAAGAATTTAATCTGAAGCAAAAGCATGAAAGTAGGAGGTCTGTTATGGCATGTTTTATAGTTCCGGCAGCAGAGGCAGTAGTGACTACCGTTGCAGCCCGTGTTTTAAAAAATAAAGAAAGTAAGTGTGATATCCGGGATTTGTCTACAGGGGAGCACCTAACATGGTCATCACATGTGCGTAAGCTCTCCAATTTTTTATGGGGAGGTTCGGCACTGCTTGCATTTGAGCACGTGTGGCATGGTGAGGTTACCATGTTCTTTCCGTTCCTGACAGCAGCAAAGAGCCCGGAGACATTATCCGTGATGCTTCATGAGATGTCCACGGTCGGTGTGACGATGGCTGTTGTTGTAACAGCCTTCTGGGGAGTGCTGACCTTGATTGAGACAAAGGTCGGAGCTGCTGATAAAAAACTGCAGGGGAGAAGATAGGATGACTTTACTGATTGCTGTTTTTGCAGCACTTATTTCTACGATCGTGTGGTATACGAGCTCTGAAGCCAGATTATTAAAGACCGGTATATTATGTTATATCTTCTGGGGAGCATCACTGATGTGGCTTGTGGATGCTTTTTACGAATATGCCGAATTCGGAGCAGCGTATTTTGATATGCTGACGCAGGGAATGTTAAATGACGCATTATTGGGATTGTCGGCTGTAGCACTTGGTTTGATCATATGGCTGGTAATTCTTTTTATAAAAGATCCTAAGCATGTGATAAAATCGGCTTGAAAAGGGTTCTTTTATGTTTATTTATGAATTAGAAAAAGAAGAATTTGTCACCCTCACGGTAAAAATGAAGGAGCGTGACAAAATGGAGTGGAAATGTCCGGTTCTGGATGTTTCCGCAAAGGGAAAATGTATTCTGGTTCCACCGCTCAAATATGAAGATCAGGTGCTGACCTTTGATAAGGAAGGCGTGATCGCCGAGGTGGTTGCCATACGCGATGGAAAGCCGGTTATTTTCAGGGGCTGTTATGTTCAGTATATCAAGTTCCGGGATCAGAAATATCATGCGATCATTACAAGGGAAAATGGTGTTAATCTAAACAGACGGTCACATTTCCGCGTGCCGGTTGATGAATACTGCTACGTCAACCATGGAAAGGCAACGGTCGATGCTTATATTGTGGATATGAGCTCTTCCGGCTTTTCTTTTATTGTCGGACATTATGATAATCAAAATATGGAATATGTCCAGGTGTTATACAAGGATACTCTGATGGATATGGAGATTTCCGTTATGGGCCGTGTTGTACGAAGAGAAGACAGGGAAGACGGCAAAACGCTTTTTGGATGCTATATGATTCCGCGTCCGGAGATTGACCGTTATATCACGGCGCGTCAGAGAAAAATTATGAAGCCGAAGGACCGGGAAGATGACTCTTCCGGTATTTCCGTATGAAGACATACAGCGAATTGGAAAAACAGGTATACGGTCATTGCATGCTATGCCCCAGAAGGTGCGGCGCAGACAGGTCGGGCGGGCAGTACGGGATCTGCCATATGAAGGCCTGGCCGGTAGTTGCAAGGGCCGCGCTTCATTTTTATGAGGAGCCCTGCATCAGCGGAGAACAGGGGTCGGGAGCAGTCTTTTTTTCCGGCTGCAATCTGCGGTGTGTATTTTGTCAAAATCATGAGATATCCAGAGGAAAAGCGGGACAGGTCATTGATACCGGAAGGCTCGCCGAAATCTTTTTGGAATTACAGGATAAAAAGGCCAACAATATTAATCTTGTGACCGGTGTGATGTTTATACCAACGATCGTAGAAGCCTTAAAGCGGGCAAAGGATCAGGGGCTTGGCATACCGGTTATTTATAACAGCGGCGGATATGAATCGGTTGAAGCGCTGCGGCTTTTAGAAGGATGGGTTGATGTATATCTTCCGGACTTTAAATGTATGTCGTGGGAGCTGGGAAGGCGATACTTTGGTGCACCCGATTATGCGGAAGAAGCAAAAGCGGCGATACGGGAAATGGTCAGACAGGAGCCGCAGGTTGTTTTCGATGAGCGGGGATTTATTACCCATGGGGTGATCGTCAGGCATCTGGTACTTCCGGGACAGCGGAAGGAAGCAGAAAGGATTCTGCGGTATCTGTATGAGCAGTATGGAGACCGGATTTATCTGAGTATTATGAATCAATATACTCCGATGAAGGGGATTGATCTGCCGGATCGGGAGCTGGGGAGAAAGCTTACGACATATGAATATCAGAAAGTGATAGATTATGCACTGTCCATCGGCATTACAAAAGCTTATATGCAGATCGGAAAAACCGCTGATGAGAGCTTTGTGCCGCCGTTTGATTTAGAAGGTGTGGAAAAATAAAAAACAGGATTACCTATATTTATATTGTGGAATGTGAAGATCATACATTGTATACGGGCATCACGACAGATGTCAGAAGACGCATGAAGGAGCATTTTGCGCAGGGGAAAAAGGGTGCGCGGTATACGCATTCCCGACGTGTACAGGAGATCAGGATGGTATGGGAAGCAGAAAGCTATGCTTCGGCTGCCAGATTAGAGTATGCTATCAAGCAATTAAAACGTGAAGATAAACAGGATCTGATACGGAGACCGGAGGATGTGACAAAGACTTTTATCCCGGCATTGGAAGATGAAAATTATCAGATCAGAAAAGAATACTGCGGGGCTGTTTCCGGGCTGATTTCATGATTGGAAGTCAGAACAGGCCCCGATCGAAAAGAGGTGCTGGATTTATGGATCGGAACAATACCAAAAAAAGAGGTGCAGGGTTGTTTTTGTCCCTCGCTGCTGTCATGGGAATGCCGATTTTGGTGCTGGGCATTATCTTTATTGTACTTGGAACACAGAGTGTATCGGAAGGAATGGAACTGGAGATCAAAAAAGCACTTGCTTCCACGGCAAGAGAGACCGTTGCGCTTTATTCCCTGTCTTATCCGGGAGAAATAAAGACAGAAGGCCAGCGTTTTCTGATGGGTGGCGTTGATCTGAGCGGAGATTATACACTGATCGACCAGATAAAAGAAAACACAGGAAATGAGATCAGTATTTTTTATGGAGATACCAGGATGCTGACTACAATAAAGGATTCCGACGGAGGACGGTTTATCCATACAACGACGGAAGATGCCAATATCATCGAGGCCATCCGGATGGGCAACGAATATTATTCGGATCGCGTTGAAATCAACGGACAGTTTTATTACGGATATTATGTTCCGCTGCGAAACGGAAATGAAATATGCGGAATGGTATTTGCCGGTATGACCAATGAGAGTGTAAAAGTCAGTGTACATACGATCGTGACCAAGATCGTGATCGTCTTTTTGATCGCTCTGATGGCTGTTTTTGTGATTGCATCCATGTATGCGAGTAATATTGTAAAAGCTCTTAAACAGATCGGTGATTATATCGGAAGTCTGGCAGAAAATAACTTTAAGACCCGGATGCCTGCTGCTATTTTACAAAGGAGCGATGAGCTGGGAGATATGGGCAGACATGCGCAGGAGGTGGGCGCTAACCTGCAGACCCTCATTTACAGGGATCCTCTTACCGGTTTGTACAACCGGCGCGCAGGGCGCATGGAGCTGTCCAAATATATTGATCTTGCGGAGAGCAGTAATTACCGCAGACAGGTTGTCGTTGCACTGGGAGATATTGACTTTTTCAAAAAGATCAATGATACCTACGGTCATGAATGCGGGGATATGGTGCTGACCGGAATTTCAGAAGTCATGGAGGAGCTGGTAGGAGAACAGGGTGTTCCCATCCGCTGGGGTGGTGAAGAATTCCTGCTTGCGTTTAAAACAGATTACCGGACTGCCCGTGAGATTGTGGAACGTGTGATCGAGAGCATCCGGGATACGGAGTTTACATATGAGGGACAGAGCTTTCATGTCAGCATGACATTCGGCATATCTTCTTATAGACAAAAGGAAAGTATTGAACAGGTTGTTAAAAGAGCGGATGAGTATCTTTACCGGGGAAAAAGGAACGGAAGAGACCAGGTTGTGGGAGATGAAACGGTATAAATATATAGAATGCTCTAAAATGCTCTTAAAATGGGAAAATAGACCTTACAATTATGAAAAAGTATGGTATAATATGCTCATAAATGGGATTATTTAGGGGAACGTTACAATAGATGATAAAAGAGAGGTTTGGGTATGACGAAAAAAACAGATATTAAGCTTAACATCAAATGGAAGCTGCTGATCTATTCAGTTGTTCCGCTGGTTGCAACTTTTGCCGAGCTGATGCTTGGAATTCGTATTTTCTATGGAAAAGATGTTCTGGCAACGGTCAAGGTACCGATGCTTCTGATCTTTATTTTAAATTCGGTTGTCATGTTTTTCGTAATGCAGGCATTTGCATGGAAGCTTGGCAATTCTGTTGACCGTATTATTGCCACACTGGATCGTGCCGGAAGTGGTGATCTGACCGCAGAGCTTGGCAAGATCGATCTGGAACGCAAGGATGAGATCGGTGTTTTGGCAGACCATGCCAATATGGTTATCGGTCAGTTAAAGGATGTTATCGGCCAGGTCGGCAATACATCCGATGTTATTGAGGAATCAACCGCACGTCTGGATAAGATGGCCGAACAGACCAGCACAGCATCTGAGGATGTTGCAAGAAGCATGGGAGATATGGCCAACGGTGCGACCGCACAGGCTTCTGAGACACAGGCTGTATCCGATGCGATCGGACGTATCGGTGAAGGAATTGAAGAAACAAGCAATGCTGTTGCCAAGCTGATCGTCAATGCCGATCAGATGAAGGCGGCCGGTCAGGAAGGTGTTGACTCCGTAGGCGAGTTAAAGACGATTTCCGAAAAAGTAAAAGCACAGATTGCAGTTATATATGAACAGACCAATACAACCAACGAATCAGCACAGGAGATCCACAAAGCGACAGAGCTGATTTCCTCCATCGCAAGTGAGACCAATCTGTTGGCGTTAAATGCATCCATTGAAGCAGCAAGAGCCGGTGAAAGCGGACGCGGTTTTGCCGTTGTTGCCGAGCAGATCAAAAATCTTGCCGAACAGTCCAACCAGTCAGCCAAGACAATCGAAGGGATTATCAATAATCTGCTGGCAGATACCGAGCAGGCGGTTAAGACGATGAATACCGTTGATGCCATCATTGGTTTCCAGGCAGACAAGGTTGAGATGACCAAGCGTGTATTTGATAAGGTTAATAATGGACTGATCGTTACCATGGAAGGTGTTGAAAGCATTGCCCAGAGTACCAAAACTCTGGATGAAGCCAAAGGCCGCGTGATCATGTCTGTTGAAAGCCTTTCCGCTATCGCAGAGGAGAATGCGGCATCTACGCAGGAGACTGCTGCAAGTGCAGAAGAGCTGACAGCAACTATCGGTGAAATTAAAAATGCAACCAGCCGTTTAAATCAGGTCGCAGACAATCTGACAACACAGACCAATCGTTTTCAGATTTACATTTAATCATAGCAAGTCAGACAGTTCATGCAGATCCTGCATGAACTGTTTTTTTATAGGAGGTATTTATGACAGAGGTAGAAAAATTGCAGCAGATGATAGATGAAAGCAATTCTATTGTTTTTTTTGGAGGCGCAGGAGTTTCTACAGAGAGCGGTATTCCGGATTTCAGAAGTGTGGATGGCTTGTATCATCAAAAATATGATTATCCGCCGGAGACGATTCTCAGTCACACCTTTTACAGAAGAAATCCTTCTGAATTTTTCAGGTTTTACAAGGATAAGATGCTTTGCCCCTCCGCAAAGCCCAATGCAGCGCACAAAAAGCTTGCAGAGCTGGAAAAAGCAGGAAAATTAAAAGCCGTTGTAACACAAAATATAGACGGTCTGCATCAGGCAGCCGGCAGCAGGACGGTATATGAGCTGCATGGAAGTGTGCTGCGCAATTATTGTGAGAAATGCGGAAAGTTTTATGATTCACAGTATATTCTCAATTCCCCGGGGATACCTGCGTGTGAATGCGGAGGAACGGTCAAGCCGGATGTGGTTTTATATGAAGAGGGGCTTGATCAGGACACCCTGACCAATGCCATCCATGCGATCGCATCGGCAGATATGCTGATAATCGGAGGTACTTCGCTGGTCGTATATCCGGCAGCAGGGCTGATCGACTATTATAAAGGAAACAAGCTGGTTGTCATTAACAAAGCGCCGACATCAAGGGATGCGATGGCCGATTTAGTGATCAGCGGACCGATCGGTGAAATCCTTTCACAGATCGAGGTTCATTGAGAAAGAGGATTTTCATGGATTATCAGGTTGGGGATATCATTACGTTTAAAAAGCAGCACCCCTGTGGAAGTAAAAACTGGATCGTGCTGCGCACGGGTGCAGACTTTCGGTTAAAGTGTGAGGGGTGCGGACATCAGCTGATGATGCCGCGGACACAGGTGCAAAAAAATACAAAAGAAATCCACAAAAATACTTGAAATTTGCGTGGATAGATGGTATCATTCATGTTTGTGATATATTATTCCTTGCTCTCTACTAAAAGTTAGGGGGCCAGAGACCAAAAGGAGGTAACAAGCATGAACAAATATGAATTAGCCGTTATTGTTAGTGCTAAAATCGAAGACGATGAAAGAGCCGCAACGATCGAAAAAGTTAAAGGCTATATCGAGAGATTCGGTGGAACAATCACAAATGTTGATGAATGGGGCAAGAAGAAACTTGCATATGACATTCAGAAAATGAGTGAAGCATTCTATTATTTCATCCAGTTCGATGCTGATGCAAAGGTTCCTTACGACGTTGAAAACAATGTTCGTCTTATGGAAAATGTCATCAGATTCTTATGCGTAAGACAAGACGAGGCATAATAGAAAGTAGGAAAATATATGAATAAAGTAATTCTAATGGGACGATTAACAAGAGATCCTGAAGTGAGATACTCACAGGGAGATCAGCCACTGGCTATTGCAAGATATTCCGTTGCTGTAGACCGTAGAGGCCGCAACAGTCAGGATGGCCAGACTGCAGACTTTATTAATTGTGTTGCTTTTGGAAGACAGGGTGAATTTGCAGAAAAATATCTGCACAAGGGAACCAAGATCGCTCTTACCGGACGTATTCAGACCGGCAGCTATACCAACAAAGATGGTATGAAGGTATATACCACAGATGTAGTTGTAGAAGATCAGGAATTTGCTGAAAGCAAAAATGCCCAGGGTGGTTCTGACAATGGTGGTTATGTGCCTGCTCAGAATAATGCCGCTCCGGTTGAGGCTGGTGCAGGATTTATCAATATCCCCGAAGGTATCGAGGAATTGCCGTTCAATTAGAGAAACAGAATGGAGGCAAAGACATGGCTTTTAACAAGACAGACAAATCCGATTCTCCCATGAAGAGAAGAGGTGGAATCCGTAGAAGAAAAAAAGTTTGTGTATTCTGCGGTAAAGATAATGTTATCGATTACAAAGATACAGCTAAATTAAGAAAATATGTTTCTGAAAGAGGAAAAATCCTTCCTCGCCGTATCACAGGAAACTGTGCTAAACATCAGAGAGCTTTGACAGTAGCTATCAAGAGAGCTCGTCACATCGCTTTGATGCCCTACGTTCAGGACTAATATGATTTTCAAGGACCAACTGCTGATGGATTTCGGCAGCTGGTCTTTTTTTGTTGATATCCCCTAAACTGTATATTTAAAGCGAACTTTTTATCATATACCACCATATATAGTATGTGCAAAATAATGGTTTTAATGGTATACTAATAACGTATATGACCTGATATATGAAGATGGACATATGTACACTTTTTGTTTATTGGAATGATTTTTATAGATGTCTCTTTAGCAGAATGAGACAAAATGAGGCAGTTGCAAATGGACAAAAATTTAAAATTCAAGGGAAGATTACGCTTATATTTTCAGATGCCGTTAATATTTGGCGTATTACTGGCAATTACAGATATTATCACTTATACGATCGATGTGACTGCAGGTATTCTGATGTCTGTGTTTACTTTGATTTATCTGGTTGTTTTTTTACTCATGGAGCATTTCAACAGACCGGTTGTCATGACGGAGTTGGTCAGCTTTGCAACACAGTATGGACAGATACAGAAACGGCTTTTGCGGGATCTGGAGTTGCCCAATGCGCTGTTGGATGAGAGCGGCAGGATCATCTGGGCTAACCGGGCTTTCATACAGATTGCCGGAAAGACCAAGCCGGAAAGCAAAATGATCCATTCTCTGTTTCCTTCTTTGACAAAGGATAAATTTCCGGGGAAGGAAGAGGATGAAGCGGAAGTGGATTTCCAGTATGAGGACCGTGATTTTCATGCCAAAATGAAAAAAATTCCTTTGGATGAAATGGTTGCCAATAGTGACGTTTTTACCTCGGACGGGCCTTACGAGGGGCATCTGATCGCAATCTATCTGTTTGATCAGACTGCATTAAAGCTTGCTCTGAGAGAAATTGACAATCAGAGTCTGGCAGTCGGACTTTTGTATTTTGATAATTATGAAGAAGCACTTGACAGTGTGGAGGAGGTACGCCGCTCGCTTTTGACCGCGCTTATCGAAAGGCGTGTCAACAAGTATTTTGCCTCACTTGACGGTATTGTTCGCAAGATGGAGAAGGATAAATTTTTCTTTATCATCCGCAAGCAGGCTTTAAAGACACTGGAGGAAAATCGTTTTGATCTTCTTGAAGAGGTCAAAACAGTCAATATCGGCAATGAAATGTCGGTGACTCTGAGTATCGGTGTGGGTGTCGGAGGTCTTACCTATGCACAAAATTATGAATATGCACGTACATCCATTGATCTTGCTTTGGGCCGTGGCGGTGACCAGGCCGTTGTCAAGACCAAGGAAGGCGTAAGCTACTATGGAGGAAAGAGCCAGCGTGTTGAAAAAAATACCCGTGTAAAAGCGCGTGTAAAAGCACATGCCTTAAAGGAACTGATCTCAACAAGAGATCGTGTTCTTGTCATGGGACACCGGATGCCCGATGTAGACAGCTTTGGTGCTGCTGTCGGTATATGCTGTATTGCCAAATCTCTTGGAAGGACTGCCAATATTGTCCTTAATGAAGTTCCGCCGAGTTTAAAGCCTATGGTGGATCATTTTATGGAATCTGTTGATACTGAGGATCCGGTGTTGATCAGCAGTTCGCAGGCAATGGAATATGCAGGCAACAATACCTGTCTGGTTGTAGTGGATGTCAACAAGCCGAGTATTACAGAATGTCCGGAGCTGTTAAAGCAGTGCCGCTCGATCGTTGTGCTGGATCATCACAGACAGGGAGAAGAATATATTGAAAATGCAACTCTGTCCTATATAGAGTCCTATGCGTCGAGTACCTGTGAAATGGTCACGGAGGTTATCCAGTATATCGACGGACTGCGTCTGAAAGGTACAGAGGCAGACTGTCTGTACGGAGGAATTGTTATAGACAGCAACAATTTTACAGCCAAAGCAGGTGTCCGTACGTTTGAAGCGGCTGCATATCTGCGCAGGAGCGGTGCGGATGTTTTGCGTGTGCGCAAGATGTTCCGCGATGACGTGACTGATTACCGGATCAAGGCCGAGACCATCAGCAGGGCGGAGATTTTCAAGGATGCATTTGCTATTTCCGTATGCGATCCGGGAGATTCCCTAAGCCCGACTGTTGTCGGTGCCCAGGCGGCCAATGAGCTGCTCAATATGAACAAAATCAAGGCCAGCTTTGTGCTGACAGAATATAATAATTTGATTTATATCAGTGCCCGCAGTATGGATGAGATCAATGTCCAGATCATCATGGAAAAACTGGGCGGCGGCGGACACATCAATGTTGCTGCGGCGCAGCTTAAGGAAGTATCGGTAGAACAGGCAATCGATATTCTGAAAGAGACATTGACGACTATGTTGGAAAAAGGAGAGATCTAGATGAAGATTATTTTGTTGGAAGATGTTAAAAATGTAGGAAAAAAGGGAGATATCATTGAAAAAAGCGATGGATATGTGAGAAACTACATCCTGCCACACAAGCTTGGTGTGGAGGCTACACCCAAAAACTTAAATGACCTTAAGCTGCAGAAGGCCAATGAAGAAAAGATTGCTGCAGAGCAGCTGCAGGCGGCTAAGGATTTTGCAAAAGAAATGGAAGAGCAGATCGTTGTTGTCAAGATGAAATCTGGCGAGGGCGGAAAGGCGTTTGGCTCCGTATCTTCCAAGGAGATCGCAGCTGCATACAAGGAGCAGTTTGGCAGGGAAATTGATAAAAAGAAGCTTGTATTGCCCGAGGCCATCAAAAATTTCGGCACATACGAGGTAAAGGTAAAGCTTCATCCCAAGGTAAGCGGAATGATCCGTGTAAAAGTTACAGAGCAGTAAAAGAGTTAGGAAGAGTGCAATATGCCGGCAGAAGAGCAAATTAAAAAGAGGGTCATGCCTTACAGTCTGGATGCGGAGCAGGCGGTTATCGGTGCGATGATATCCGATAAAGATGCGATTGTAACAGCAACGGAGCTGCTGACCTCAGATGATTTTTACGGGAAACAAAACGGCATTATATTTGATGCTATTGTCGAATTGTATGACAGAGGAAGCGTCCCCGATGTCATTCCTCTTCAAAACAAGCTGAAGGAAAAGGGAATCCCGGATGAGATAAACAATATAGAGTATCTTGGGGGACTGGTCGCAGATACCAATTCCAGCCTGATACGGGATTTTTGCAACATCCTGATTGAAAAGTCTACTCTGCGCAAGATGATAAAGATCAATGAAGGAATTGCAAATGCCTGTTATGAAGGAAAGCAGGATTACAATTCCCTGCTTGAGGAAACCGAGAAAAAGGTGTTTGATCTGGTGCAGTCGCGCAAGATATCATCACATATGCCGATTGATGAGGTTGTTATGCAGGCTTTATCAAGGATTGAGGCTGCATCACAGTCTTCCGGCAATGTGACCGGTGTTCCAACCGGCTTTCTGGATTTGGATTACAAGCTGGCGGGTCTTCACGGATCCAACCTTGTACTGATCGCAGCGCGTCCCGCAATGGGAAAGACCGCTTTTGTATTAAATATTGCAGAATATGTGGCACTGCGCAAAAATATGTCAGTTGCTATCTTCAGTTTGGAAATGGGAGAGGTTGAGCTTGTAAACCGACTTCTTTCATTGGAATCCAATGTTGACTCCGGCCATATCCGTACCGGAAATCTTTCCGATGACGAATGGGAAAAGATCGTAAGATCGGCGGGAGAGATCGGAGACTCCAACCTGATCATTGATGCGCCGCCGAGCCTTACGGTATCGGAGCTTCGCAGCAAGTGCAGAAAATACAAAATGGAAAAGGATATCAAGCTGATCATCATCGACTACTTGCAGCTGATGAAGGGCTCAAGCAGAGCTGCATCCGAATCAAGGCAGCAGGAAATTTCAGAAATTTCCCGATCTCTAAAGTCATTGGCGAGAGAGCTGGATATTCCGGTTATCGCACTGTCGCAGCTTAGTCGTGCCGTTGAACAAAGACCGGATAAGCGTCCGATGTTATCAGATCTTCGAGAATCCGGAGCGATTGAGCAGGATGCCGATGTCGTAATGTTTATTTACAGAGATGACTATTATAACAAAGATTCCAAGGAAATCGGAATTGCGGAGATCAATGTGGCAAAGCAGAGAAGTGGTCCGACAGGAGTAGTCAAGCTTGCATGGCTGCCGGATTATACCAAATTTGCCAATTTGGAGAAACGTTATCAGACGAATGAGGGCTGACAGACCATAAACCATAAAAATACAATAAAAAACCTCACCGTACGGTGAGGCTTTTTATTATTTAACGGTCGATATATCAAAACTGATTATTCAGCCTCGATAGAGCCTGTAGGGCACTGACCGGCACATGTACCACAATCTACACATTTATCTGCGTCGATTTCAAATTTGCCATCTCCCATGCTGATTGCTCCAACAGGGCATGCTCCTTCACAAGCACCACATGCTACACAACCATCGTTAATTACGAATGCCATAGTCATTATCCTCCTTGTATAGATAAAATCTTGTCCTTCATAGATGTATTCTAATACATTCATCATGATAAAACAAGTGTAAAAAAATAGAAAAGAGTCTTGTGCGTAAAAAAAACAGTTGCATTTTTTGGATAATGATTGTATATTGTATCAAGTAATAGACAAGGGCGTCTGCTGAATGGGCAGGGGCTTTTTTGTTTACAGGATCGGACATGACCGTTGTATGAGAAATATCTGACTGCGGCGGTCTGATGATAAGGGAGAACGTATGAAAAGACCGGTTGTCGGATTGATTCCGTTATATGATGATGAAAAAGAGAGTTATTGGATGCTCCCGGGCTATATGAAGGTGCTGGAACAATGCCGTGCGCTTCCTATTATGCTTCCGCTTACAACGGATAAAGAGGAGCTTCTGCAGGCATTCGCACTGTGTGACGGTCTGTTGTTTACCGGAGGACATGATGTAGGACCTTATGTATACGGAAAGGAAGCAGCTGCCAATTGCGGCATTCCCTGCAGGGAAAGGGATGAAATGGAAGGCATCTTATTGGGTATGGCACTCAGAGAGGATAAGCCGGTGCTTGGTATCTGCCGCGGAATTCAGTTTATGAATGCATATCTTGGTGGTGATCTGTATCAGGATCTGCCGACCGAATATCCATGCAGGGCAGAGCATCATATGAAGCCACCGTATGATGTCACAGCTCACCGGATCCGTGTGGAAGAAGGAACAAAGCTTTCCGACATTGTCGGTGCAGGCTTCCACGGTGTCAACAGTTATCACCATCAGGCGGTCAAAACACCGGCGCCCTGTGTCGATGTTTCTGCGTATTCGGAAGACGGGCTGGTTGAAGCGATTGAGGTCAAAGATAAAAAATTTATGCTGGGAATTCAGTGGCATCCGGAATTTTCCTATCAGGTAAACGAGGAAAGCCGCAGGCTTGTACAGGCTTTTGTCGATGCCTGCAAACAATGAATATCATAGCCGGGTACAGAAACCGGGCTGTTGATATAGATGGGCAGTAGGCCGTGGTATCAGATGATATTGGTATGTTTTTGTGTTTATTCTTTTGACACATACATCTTTATATTGTAAAATAAGTACCATGGTTGCCTGAAACTAAGGACCAAGAGAGGAGAAATGGTTATGAAAAAGAAATTATTAGCATTACTTATGGCATCTACAATGGTATTTGGCCTTGTAGCATGTGGCAGCACAGAGGAACCTGCATCAACAGGTGCAGCTGAGACAACAGAGACAACAGAAGCTGCCGACACAACATCAGCTGACTCAGCAGATACAGCAACAGATGCATCCAAAAAGACATGGGTGATCGGTACAGATACATCCTTTAAGCCTTTCGAGTACACAGATGATGCAGGTGATTTTGTAGGTATTGATATGGATATCCTTGCAGCAGTTGCTGAAGATCAGGGATTTGATTATGAAGTACAGGTTCTTGGATGGGATGCTTCCATCGCAGCATGCCAGGCCGGTCAGGCTGACGGTATGATCGCAGGAGCTTCAATCACTGACGAACGTAAGGCTTCAGGCTGGATTTTCTCAGATGGTTATTATGATGCCAACCAGTGCATGGCAGTGGCAGAAAGCTCAGATATTGACGGATTTGATGATCTTTCCGGCAAATCAGTAGCTGTTAAGACAGGATCCATGAGCGCTTCATATGCAGAAAGCCTCAAAGATGAATATGGATTTACGATCACATATTTTGAGGATTCACCTACAATGTATCAGGCTGTTATCGGCGGTCAGGTTGCAGCAGTATTTGATGATACTCCGATCATGTCAGCAAACATCAAAGACGGCGGTCTTGCAATGAAATTAGTAGACGGAACAGGCAACGAACCTGCTCAGTACGGTATGGCTATTTTCAATGCAGACAATCAGGAACTGATCGATATGTTCAATGCAGGTCTTGCAAACATCAAGGCTAACGGCAAATATGACGAAATCCTTGCTAAGTATCTTGGAGAATAATCAACAGAAGCTTATATGATATCTGACGGATCGCCGGGCGGGAGGACTTTCTCCTGTCCGGCATCTTTCTTTTTTGGACAATATAGTATAAAATAATGTTAGGGGTCCGGGTTCAGAAGTCTTATCGTGCAGGCACGGACGGCTTTTTGACCTTTTGATCCTGATATCTGAAATAGAATATATTTAAAGATACAGAAAGGAAAAAGTTATGGTAAAAATTATAACAGTGTATGGCAATATGCTGATAGCCGCAATGGGCAAGACCCTGTTACTTGCACTGCTTGGGTTATTTTTTGCCTGCATCATCGGTCTTCTTTTCGGATTGCTTGGTGTGGTAAAAAGCAGAGTCTGTAATATCGTTTCCCAGATTTTCGTAGATATTGTCAGAGGAGTGCCGATGATCGTATTGGCGTTCTTTGTATATTTTGGAGCACCCTATTTTTTCAATACGATTATCGGTGGCTTTAATGTGACGCTTTCCGCATTACAGGCCGGCACGATCTGTCTGGCGTTAAACTGTGGTGCTTATATGGCTGAGATCATCAGAGCCGGTATCCAGTCTGTTGACATAGGACAGATGGAAGCGGCCCGGTCTTTAGGGCTTTCCTATGGAATGGCCATGCGTAAGGTTGTACTGCCGCAGGCAATCCGTACAATGATTCCGACCTTTATCAATCAGTTTATCATCACCTTAAAGGATACTTCTATTTTGTCGGTTATCGGCTTCCCGGAACTTGTCAATACAGCCAAAAACGTACAGGCCAATACCTTTATGGCATTTCAGACCTGGGCAATTGTCGGCATCATGTATCTGATCGTCATCACGATTCTTTCAAGATGTGCAAAGGTTATGGAAAGGAGATTAAACGTTGGAAGATAGAAAATTAAAGATTCATGTTGAAAATCTCAAAAAAAGCTTTGGCAGCCTGGAGGTATTAAAGGATATCTCAACCGATATTTATGAAGGGGAAGTTGTGGTTGTCATCGGACCGTCCGGTTCCGGCAAATCCACATTCCTGCGATGTCTCAACCGTCTTGAGGAATCCACGGGTGGTACGATCATTGTCAATGATATGGATGTTACCAGCAAAAAGACCAATATCAACAAGCTGCGTGAAAATGTCGGAATGGTATTCCAGCATTTTAATCTTTTCAACAATTTAAACATTTTAGACAACCTGATGCTTGCTCCCAACATGCTCAAGAAATGCTCCAAGGCAGAAGCCAAAGAGCGTGCATTGGAAATGCTTCAAAAGGTTGGACTGGTAGAAAAGAAGGAAAGCTATCCCAGTCAGCTTTCCGGTGGACAAAAACAGAGAATTGCGATTGCAAGAGCGCTTTGTATGAAGCCGGATATCATGTTGTTTGATGAACCGACCTCCGCACTGGATCCGGAAATGGTAGGAGAGGTTCTCCAGGTTATGAAGGATCTGGCGGCAGATGGTATGACCATGGTCATCGTTACACATGAAATGGGATTTGCCAGAGAGGTTGCAGACCGTGTCCTGTTTATGGACGGCGGTTATATCGTAGAAGAGGGTACACCGCAGGAAGTACTGCAAAATCCCAAAGAACAAAGAACCATTGATTTCCTGAATAAAGTATTATAGGAGGTAACGGCTATGAAGAAAATTATTACAATCAGCAGAGAATTCGGGGCCGGAGGCGGACAGATCGGAAAAGCTGTTGCCAACCGGCTGGGATATTACTACATGGATAAGGATGTGATTATCCGCTCAGCAATGGAATCTGCGAGCCTGACAGCAGAGGATTTTCGTCATTATGATGAAAAGGTTCCCCACAATTTCGGACTTGGACAGAGTTTGTTTGATTTTTACAATAAGCCGTTAAACGAAAAGCTTTTCGAGGCCCAGAGAGATGCGATCCGCAAGGTCGGAGAAAAAGGAAAGTGCGTGATCGTAGGAAGAAATGCCAATGTGGTATTAAAAGAATTTGATCATTCTTTGCATGTATTTATCGCAGCATCCCCTTATTTCAGACTGCAGAACTTAAAGAGCCAGATGCCCGGATATTCCGAAAGTCAGATTTTGGATGAAATGAAGGCCATTGATAAAGCCCGCAGAAAATATTGTACTTATTATACCAATACAGAGTTTGGCAAGGCTGATTATTATGATCTGATGCTCAAGAGTTCTACACTGGGAATAGATACCTGTGTGGATATTATCTGCCGGATTGCCGAACAGGAATAGATTTATGAGAAATTTTATAAATACATTCATTGATAAAATACGGTGATTAGGTTATACTAAACCAGAAATAAATCCAAGTTGAAGGAGGCGTAGATAATGTCAGGAATCACAAAAGACATGACAATCGGTGAAATTCTTGTAAAAGACCAGAATGTTGTTCCGGTTTTACTGGAAGCAGGAATGCATTGTTTGGGTTGTCCCGCATCCCAGATGGAAACACTGGAAGAAGCTGCGGCAGTTCATGGAATTGATATTGATGAATTAATGGCTAAAATTAACAGCTTATAATCATTGTCATAATAATAAATCAGGCTGTGACACCTTGCGGATGTCACAGCCTTTTTTATCACTTTATGGCTTTGGTGTATCAGAGATTGTCATTTATACCGCAGCGAGTGACTGCAGTGCGTGATCTCTGATGATCGTTTCAAAATGCTCATTGTAATAGCCTTCCGGATTGGCAGTGCTTTTCAAAACCTGTCCGTATTCGGAGGCGGCATTGCTTAACTGGTTAAACTCCCGGACACCGATATTACGGTTGTAGATCACAAGGTGATAATGACCGCATGCTTTATCTTTATATAATGAATTTTGGCAAAGTACAAAGCCTTTGGCGACATGGGCAAACCGGATCACCTCATTGAGGGCTTCAAAAGAAAAGCAGCAGGCCTCAACGGTCCTTAACTCAGTCTTGTTTTTATCTTTGGAAGGAGTGCCGCCGGATAAGCCTTTGGGTAATTGATCGGATTTCTGAACCTTGTGGAACAGATCCATGACTTCCTCTGAAATATCTTCCATATCATCATCGGCCGGCTCTTCATCGTGAACAGAAGGCGCAAATTTTGAAAAGCGGGTATCGAGTTCTTCGGGATCTTCCACCTTTGTGATCGTTAAAACGATGCATTCGGAGCTGATCGGGACGGCTTCTATCATAAGCGGAATATCATCTGCCTCAAACCCGAATTCATAAGAGGCCTGTTCCATCATATCTTTGAATAAGGACTTGGCTTTATCACTTCCATAAGCCAGTTCGCTGATCTTGAGTTTGCGGCTGGCGAGATCGCTGCGCGTGAGCGTACAGCGGATCTGATTGTCATTAATTTTTTCGATTTTCATGTTATCACATCCTTACTGCGTGCGAAAAAATTGTAAATGTATCTTATAATGTATAGTTTATTAAGTCAATAGAGGCAGGTGCCAGTTTAAAAAAATTTTAGAATTATAAAAGGGCAGGAAAATACACCGGTTTTTTCTTTGTGCATATTTACCAAAAAATAAAAACGCATCTTGTCAAAGATTAACAATTAAAGTATAATGACCATACAAGATGCTTCCGGGGCAATCCGTATAGGAAGGAGGCATGGGGATTATCTTATTTTATATGTCATTTTAAAAGTGAATTCTTTAAAGCAGATCGTATTCATTTTTGACCGTTAGCGGTCGTCTAAGGCTTCGTGCCTGATCAATGATTATTTCCAATCAGATTTTCATGATACAACGTCAAATTCATCAGTGAAAACACAATTTATCTACATGTCCCGCAGTATTCTTGATCCTTTTTATAGTATCGTCATTATCAGGAAAAGTATGATTCCAATTTTTAATAATATATCACAAACCTTTTGGGGATGCTGAATCATGCCTGATGCCGATACATCATAAAAACAGTCCATGGAGGTACAATAACAATTTATGGAAGCAAATAAGAAAACAAAGCAAAAACAAATGCAGGAAGACTTAACTGCATCCCTGAAAAAAGGGGCGATACTTTATCTGGACGGCGAAGTTGCTTCGCCTAAAAGAATCAGTACAGCTGTTTTTCGGGAAGAGCATGGTTATATGGCGGATCTGGTAACAGATGAACATGGATGTGTCAGAGAAATCCGCTATGACCATATTTTAGCCGGTATTTTATAAAAGCCATGAAATGCTTAACGGGTGATGATCAAGGTCCTTCTATGCTGATCAGAGGTTTGCTACAGACAAAGGGATTGGGGAGTTTAAGCATTGTGCCGACATAAAATATTTGATATAATCGACTTCGATAGAGTTCGTATTCAAAAGCAAATCGGAGGATATACATATGAAAAAAAATCACGTACCTGTACTGGTTGCAGTTGCCCTGATTGTTGTGGTTGTACTGATCGGAGTTTCAACAGGACTGCTCGAAAGGTATTCCTATTCAAATGAGAGAGCAGATTTAAATGCCTATTTTAATGTGTCGGGCGGTGAGGAAACCGCGATCATCTACAATGATGAGCGTATCGAAGAGGATGCCATCTACAGGGATGGACATGTGTATTTTCCGTTTTCATTTGTAGATCAGAATTTAAACAATCATTTTTATTATGATATGTCAGAACAGCAGCTTTTATTTACAACCGATTCGGCATTGTTATCCACGGCGATCGGAAGTACGGATTATACATTTGGCGGTGAATTTGTATCAGAAGCTTATGCGCTGACACTGGCTGCCAATGATACTGTATATCTGGCAGACGAATTTATCAAAAGATTCAGCAATTTCTCCTATCAGTATTTTGGAGAGCCAAACCGCGTCCTGATCGATACAGTCTGGGATGAGGAGCGTCATGCTACCGTTAAAAAGGATACACAGGTCCGTGTGCTGGGCGGAGTTAAGAGTGAAATACTGGCAGATCTTCAAAAGGGCGATGATGTACGTCTGGTAGAAGAAATGGATACCTGGAGTCTGGTAACTACCTATGACGGTATCAGCGGTTATGTTGAAAATAAACGGATTGAGGAGACGGATCCTGTGACACCTGCACCGGTGACCGATTATGTTGCACCGGCATATGCACCGCTTGAGAGGGATGGCAAGATCTGTCTGGTGTGGAATATGGTGACCAACAGGGATGCCAATGCATATGCGCAGGGACTGCTTGACAGTACACAGGGCGTCAATGTGATCTCGCCGACATGGTTTGCATTAAGCGATGACTATGGCGGGTTTTCATCCCTTGCGGATGCAGGTTATGTTGCGGCTATGCACAACAGAGGCATACAGGTGTGGGCTCTTTTAGATAATTTTACCAATAAAGATGTATCTACTGCAAATGTGGTAAACAATACCACAAGCAGGCGGAATCTGATCAATGGTCTGATCAGTACAGCACTGGAATATCATCTGGATGGTATTAATGTTGACTTTGAATCGGTCAGCACAGATGCCGCCAGGGGTTATATTCAGTTTTTAAGGGAATTGTATATCGAATGTCATAAAAATGGGATCATACTTTCCGCTGACAATGGTTATCTGTTGAATTATGACAGGGGAAGACAGGGAGAAGCGGTCGATTATGTGATCATCATGGGATATGATGAGCATGTTGCCGCTGCAGACGGCGTCGGATCCAATGCATCTATTGATTTTGTACAGAGCGGTATCGAAAAAACAGTATCACAGGTTCCTTCTGCAAAGGTTATCAATGCCATTCCTTTTTATACCAGATTGTGGACAACCAATGGGGAGATTGGTCAGGTAGCCTACGGCATGAATGAGATTGAAAACTTTCTCAATGCCAACGGTGCGACGACTGTGTGGGATGATGCAGCATGTCAGTACAAGGCGCAGTTTTCGGTTGATGGAACAAATTATGAGGTATGGCTTGAAGAAAGCGAATCCATTGCAGTAAAGCTTAATATCATGAGCCAGTATGATCTGGCCGGTATTGCAGGATGGAGACTGGGACAGGAAAAAGCAGATATCTGGAATGAGATAGCAGCATATTTACAACAATAAGCATCTGCCTGAATATAAGCATCGGCTGTTGCATAAATTCTAAAAAAGGTATGTGATGTGAGGAAAGATGCAGCATCGGATAATAGGAGCGGGGATGGCGGTTTTCCTTCTGGTCGCAATGGTCGTTTTGTCCAGGCAGGCAGCAGTATATACTCTGTCTGTACAACCGGATAAGGAAACAACGGTTGTGATTGATGTCGGACATGGAGGGTGTGATCCGGGAAAGGTCGGCGTCGGCGGGATACTTGAGAAAGATATCAATCTTGCTGTTGCACTCAAATTGGAGACTTTGTTAAAACAAACCGATATGCATGTTGTTTTGACAAGGAAAACGGATTGTGGCCTTTATGATGAGGATGCTACCAATAAAAAAGCACAGGATATGCGCCGCAGAATTGAAGTGATGGCAAAGGAAAAAGCAGATCTGGTTGTCAGTATTCATCAGAACAGCTTTCAGGACAGTGCGGTTTATGGTCCTCAGTGCTTTTATTATGCCAATTCCAAAGAAGGGCAGCAGGCAGCAGCTATTTTGCAGAATACGCTCAATCAGGGGCTTTGTATCGATGCACCGAGACAGGAAAAAGCCAATGACAGTTACTATATTTTAAAAAAATCGGCCATGCCAACGGTGATCGTTGAGTGTGGCTTTTTATCAAACCCGAAAGATGCGGAAAAGCTTGTAGATGACGCCTATCAGGAAAAACTGGCATTTCAGATTTATATGGGCATTCAAAGGTATTTCAATGCATTTTAAATTGTGTTATGATGAAAGATAAGATAATAATAGCGGAGTTGATAAGATGAATACGCGTTTTGAGGTTGTTTCCAGGGTCAGTGCCAAAGATCTGGTAAATGATCCGGTTATAAAGGAAGCCGGAGAAATATTAAAAAACGGCGGTCTGGTTGCCTTCCCGACAGAGACTGTTTATGGATTGGGAGGGGATGCGCTCAATCCGGAGTCTTCCCGGAAGATATATGCGGCAAAGGGGCGTCCGTCCGACAATCCGTTGATTGTGCACATTGCGGACTTAAAAGATCTTCCCGGGATTGTATCCTATATACCGGAAAGTGCAAGAATCCTGGCAGACCACTTCTGGCCGGGACCGTTGACCATGATCTTTCAAAAGAGCGAGGCCGTTCCGCTTGAGACAACAGGCGGTCTTTCAACGGTGGCTGTTCGTTTTCCGTCTGATGCGATTGCGCAGGCATTGATCAAAAATGCGGGAGGATATATTGCTGCACCGAGTGCCAATACTTCCGGCAGACCATCGCCGACGACCGGGAGGTATGTGCTTGAGGATATGGATGGCAGGATTGAGATGATCTTAGATGGCGGCAGCTGTGATATCGGGTTGGAATCGACGATCGTAGACCTGACGGAGGATATTCCGGTTATTTTACGTCCAGGATATATCACCGAAGAAATGCTGCAGGATATTTTTGATGAGGTTAAGATCGATCAGACGATCTTAAGTGCGGCGAGCGGGATTGCGCCCAAAGCACCGGGAATGAAATATCGTCATTATGCTCCCAAAGGAGATCTTACAATCATTGCCGGAGATACGGATAAGGTGGTTTCCTACATCAATCATGAGCTTTTGCGATTGCGTACGGAAGGAAAAAGAGTCGGGGTTATAGCAACGGATGAGACGATTGAGCATTACGGCGACTGTGATAAAAAAAGCGTCGGGAAAAGAACGGATGAGGCGATGATAGCACGCAGACTTTATGAGATTCTCCGGGAATTTGACGATGAAGAGATTGAAGTTATCTTTGCAGAATCCTTTGCCAGCAGTGGTATGGGGCAGGCCATTATGAACCGGCTTTTAAAGGCAGCAGGACATAAAGTGATCAACGTAGCAACTTATGATAAAAATACAGGAGGACAGGTATGATAGCAATCGGTAGCGATCACGGCGGTTTTGATCTGAAAGAGCTTGTGATCAGACATTTAAAAGAACAGGGGATAGAGGTAAAGGACTTGGGATGTTATGACAAGTCATCCTGCGATTACCCGACCTATGGCAAGGCTGTGGCATGCGCAGTTGCAGACGGAAGCTGCAAAAAGGGAATTGTCATCTGCACAACCGGTATCGGCATTTCGATCACAGCCAACAAGGTAAAGGGCATCCGGGCAGCCTTGTGCGCAGATACTCTTTCAGCCAGACTGACACGTCTTCACAATGATGCCAATGTACTGGCAATGGGAGCCGGCATTGTAGGTCCCAATCTTGCACTGGAAATCGTAGATACCTTTTTAAACACGGAGTTTTCCGGGGAAGAAAGACACCAGAGAAGAATAGATGCAATCGAATCATAACATAAACCACGGACAGAGAGCATAATACAGGAGGATAAGAAAATGAGCAAAGTAGTAGTAATGGATCATCCGCTGATCCAGCATAAGATTGGATTGATCAGAAGAAAAGAGACAGGAACCAAGGATTTCAGACAGACCATCAGTGAGATCGCCATGCTGATCTGTTATGAGGCAACCAGGGATCTGCAGCTTGATGATGTTGAGATCGAGACACCTATCTGCAAGACAACGGTTAAGGAATTAAAAGGCAAAAAGCTGGCAGTTGTTCCGATTTTAAGAGCAGGACTTGGCATGGTAGACGGAATGCTTCAGTTGATTCCCTCTGCAAAGGTCGGTCATATCGGTCTGTACAGAGATCCCGTTACCGTAAAACCGGTTGAGTATTACTGCAAGCTGCCGGCAGACTGCAGCGAAAGAGAAGTATTTGTAGTGGATCCCATGCTTGCAACGGGTGGTTCGAGTGTGGCAGCTATCCAGATGTTAAAGGATAAGGGATGCAAAAATATTCACTTTATGTGTATCATCGCCGCTCCCGAAGGCGTGGAGGCAATGAAGGCGGCACATCCGGACGTTGATATGTATATTGGTGCCCTGGATGAAAAATTAAATGAACACAGCTATATTGTTCCGGGTCTTGGCGATGCCGGTGATCGTATTTTCGGAACAAAATAGTATAATCGGAGGTTGGGTATGGCAGGTCAGAGAACGGATTATATTTCATGGGATGAATATTTTATGGGAGTTTCCATGCTTTCCGGCATGAGATCCAAAGATCCCAATACACAGGTTGGAGCCTGTATTGTCGGAAAAGATCACAGGATTTTGTCTATGGGATATAATGGCTTTCCCAACGGCTGCTCCGATGATCTTTTTCCCTGGGCAAGGGAAGGTGCGGTGCTTGAGACAAAATATTCTTTTGTGGCGCACAGCGAATTAAATGCTATTTTAAATTACCGTGGAGGAAGCTTAGAGGGGGCATCGCTGTATGTGTCCCTGTTTCCCTGCAATGAATGTGCAAAGGCCATCATTCAGGCCGGAATCAAGAGAGTTGTCTATGCTTCCGACAAATATAAGGATACACCGGCAAGCATTGCATCCAGAAGGATGTTTGATGCGGCAGGGGTGGAATATCACGAATACCGGCATTCCGGTAAAAAAATCGAATTAAATTTGTAATACAGTTATCAGGATGTTTTTAAAGAAGGATCAGGTATTGAGAAGAAAGTGGTTATGTCTGATTGTTGCAGCATGTGCATGTCTGTTTTTTGCTACAACGGTCAGGGTGGATGCATCTACATATGGAAAGCTGCAGCAGGCACAGAGGGAAAAGGATCAGGCTGAAAAAAAGGCTGAACAGGTGCAGGGAGACCTTGGGAATCTGAACGAGGAGCGTGCAGGTCTTCAGACCTATCTGGACAAGTTAAATGACGAGCTTTTGCAGACGAGCAGTGAGCTTGCCGGAATTGAGAGTCTGATCACCCAGAAGGAAAATGCGCTTGTGGAAAAGCAAAAAGAGCTTGAAATTGCCAAGGAACGGGAAGCTGAGCAGTATGAAGCGATGAAAAAGCGGATTAAGTTTATGTATGAGAGAGGCGATTCTGCTTATCTGGAATTGTTTTTCAATGCAGAAAGCTTTGCGGATTTTTTAAATAAAACCGAATATGTGGAAAGAATGTCACAGTATGACAGGGAAATGCTGGAAGAGTACATGACGATCCAGGAAACGATCCAAAATGATGAACAGAGCATTGTGGATGAACGTGTGGCACTTGGGGCTCTGCAGGAGCAGGCACTTGCCAAACAGGATGAAGTGTCCGGGATGGTAAATGAGGCCAGCCTCAATGTGGCCGACTATCAGGATCAGATTTCCAAAAAAGAGGCAGAGTTACTGGCATACGAACAAAAGGCCGAGGAGAGTGAAAATAATATTGCGACCCTGCAGGCCAAATTAAAAGAAGAAAATGCCCTGACCAAGCAGGCTATGGCAGCCGGTTTTTCAGACCTGTCTTCTATCACATTTGCATCCGGAGATATTGATCTTTTGGCAGCAATCATCTATTGCGAGGCGGGCAATCAGCCGTACATCGGTCAGGTTGCGGTGGGCAATGTTGTCATGAACCGTGTAAAGAGTTCGGTATTTCCCAATACGATATTGGAGGTTATTTATCAGAACCGCCAGTTTTCACCGGTTGGCAGTGGACGTTTTGCCATTGCCCTTGCCAATCACAAGGCAACGCAGTCCTGCTATGCTGCGGCACAGGATGCCATGGCAGGGTCGGCACCGGTCGGTAATTGTCTGTTTTTCAGAACTCCGATTCCGGGGCTTACCGGAATACAGATCGGTGGACATATTTTTTACTGATTATTTCTTTCAATGTCATCGAGGAAATCCTGGCAGGCTTTGAACTGTCCGGAATAGATGAGCGAAAGCAGATGGTCAAGCCGGTTGATGGCAGCCTTCATCAGGCCAAGGGACAACAGTCCTTTATCATAGGCTTCGGTGATCTCCGCAAGGTCAACGACCTTTACAAAGCCGTCGGGATAGATCAGGACATCGGCAAGCAGATCGGTTGCAACAAAGGAGCCCTGTTCTCTGTCATAATCGGTATCAATGATATCGCAGTACCAATATAAGAGATTATTTTCAGCAGAATAAAATTTGCTGACTTTAAAGCCCTCGTCCCAGAAATAGGCGGAATAGCCGTGGTGCAGATCTTTACGCGGCCGGATCGCATGCCATTTGGTGACGAGGCGTTTTTGTGTATCGGAAAAAAAGATGATCTCATCATCCTTGAGGCAGATGCATTCCTGAGGGATGAGTCTTTTTCGGTATAAAACAGGTTCTTTCATATGTCTGCTCCTTTTGATGATGCCTTTGCCGGCTGCCTGAGAGGCCGGTCATCGGATTTTCATGAATTGTTAAAACGAATTGTTAAAATGAATTGGATTTTTTTCATATTACTTTGTAGAAATGGAAAAGTCAATGCTAGACTCTTTGTATAAAAATTAGTATAATAATTTTAAGTCTGCGGATGAGATTACAGACTTATTTCGAATATGAAATAAATGGGGTTTTGGATTGTTGGGAAACAGAAAGGACAAAGGGAGCGTTAGATGAAATATCACAAAAATGTATATCGTTCTCTTGCGATGATTACCCAGTTTGGGATTAACATGCTTGTTCCGATTTTTGCCTGTTCTTTTATCGGTATTTTTCTGGATAAGCATTTAGGCACGTCTTTTTTTATGATTCTCTTTTTCTTTATCGGTGCTCTGGCCGGAGGCAGAAATGTATATGTCTTTTCCAAAAAGATATTTACCGGTCCGCCCAGCCGGGACGGGCATCGGACATCTTTTCATGATGCCGGATGTATAAATATCCCTCAAGATGACAATAAGGATAGTAAACATGAAAAAGATATTTAGAGGCAATGATGCTTTACCGGATTTAGTGATCGGTATAGTGATTTTTGGGATTATTGCGCTGATCATTCCCATTTTTTTTGTGCAGCGGAAGCTGTATTATGCGGCAGGACTTCTGATCGGGCTTTGTTGTGCCGTGTTTTCGGCATGCCATATGGCAAAAGGTATTTCACAGGCGGTTGACTATGATGAGGGAACCGCGACGAGGCGGATGCAGAAGGGAAGCGCGTTCCGTTATGGGGTGGAGCTTGTTGTACTGGGAATTCTGATGATATTTAATTTTGCAAGTCCGATAGCTGCGTTTATCGGCATGATTTCATTGAAGGTGTCGGCGTATCTTTCGCCGTTTACACATAAATTATTTAGGAGGTGAATGTATGGGGCAGGGCATTTTGTTATCCGGCGGTACGGACATTGATTTTATGATCCACGGAGTTTTCTCCTATAAGCTGTTCGGACAGACTGTATGGATAACAACAACACATGTCTGTGTTTTGATTGTATTTTTGCTGATCATCGGTTTTTGTATTGCGGCAAACAAGGCAGTCAAAAAAGCAGGGGATGTGCCCAAAGGATTTCTCAACGCGGTTGAACTGATTGTGGAAATGCTTGATGGAATGGTATCTTCTACCATGGGCAAAAATGCGGCCAAATTTGCAAATTATATCGGCACCATTTTTATCTTTATCCTGATCAGCAATATTTCCGGACTGTTTGGACTGCGTCCGCCTACAGCTGACTACGGTGTCACGCTTGCGCTGGGTATTATGACATTCTGTATTATCCATTTCAACAAGTTTAAACATCAGCATATCAGTGGTGTTATCAAGGGCTTGTGCGATCCATGGCCGTTTTGGGCACCGATTAATATGATCGGTGATATAGCGGTTCCGATTTCATTGTCACTGCGTTTGTTTGCAAACGTATTGTCCGGTACGGTTATGTTAGCCTTGGTATATGCTTTATTATCCAAGATAGCGATCATCTGGCCGGCTGCACTTCATGTGTATTTCGACTTGTTCTCGGGAGCAATTCAGACCTATGTATTCTGTATGCTGACGATGACCTATGTTACAGATGCGATTGGTGAATCATAAAAAACACATTTTTGAAAACACGTTGATGAGCGTGTGGATCATCCGAAAAAGATGATAATCATCAAGATTAAATAGAGCTATCATGTTAAGGAGGAAACAAACATGGAATTTAATGAAAACTTTATCTTAGGCTGCTCAGCAATCGGTGCCGGACTTGCCGTAATCGCAGGTATCGGACCTGGTATTGGTCAGGGTATTGCAGCAGGCCACGCAGCAGCGGCAGTTGGCAGAAATCCCGGTGCAAAATCCGATATCACCGCTACCATGTTGCTTGGACAGGCTGTTGCTGAGACAACCGGTCTGTATGGTTTGTTAATTGCGATGTTATTGTTATTCGTAAAACCTTTGGTCTAAAAGCCTTTTTTATCAAAACAGAAAGGAGGCTTAAGACTTGAATACGTTAGTGAGCACAGGATTCATTCTCTTGTCGGAACAGACAGAGATGACGAGACTGTTCGATTTGGATTTTCAGCTGCTGCATGATGCGGCACTTATGATTATTGCCGTTTTTTTCCTGTTCCTTATCGCGTCCAATCTTTTATTTGACCCGGTGCGCAATCTGTTGCACAATCGTCAGGAAAAGATCCAGAATGATTTGGACAGCGCCAGGGAAGACAAGGAAAATGCCAATGTATTAAAGCTGGAATACGAAGGAAAATTAAAGGACATCGATAAAGAAGCAGAAAGCATTCTGAGCGAAGCAAGGGCAAAAGCATTAAAGACCCAGGATCAGATCGTGGCAAAAGCCAAGGCTGAGGCAGCGGAAATTATTGCGAGAGCCAACAAAGAAGCCGAGCTTGAAAAACAGAAGGTTGCTGATGATGTCAAGAAGGAAATGATCAATCTTGCAAGCGTAATGGCCGGAAAGGTTGTAAAAGCTTCAATTGATACAACGGTTCAGGACAGCTTAATTGATGAAACATTAAAGGAAATAGGTGAGAGCACATGGCTAAGCTGATTTCAAAAACCTACGGAGATGCGTTGTTTGAAGCAGCTTTGGACAAGCAGGCCGTTGATTCCTTACTGGAAGAGGCAGGTGCTGTTTTAGAAGCTTTCTCACAAAATCCCCGATTGTTTGAGCTGATGACACATCCAAAGATCCTCAAAGAAGAAAAAATTGAGATCATACAAACTATTTTCAAAGGACGTGTCAGTGATGAAATGACCGGTTTTCTGACGATTGTCGTGAAAAAGGATCGTTTCGGGGAAATTCGTGATATCTTGGAATATTTCATCTCCACAGTAAAAGAGTATAAAGGCATCGGTGTAGCATTTGTTACAACGCCGATCGAATTGAATACAGCACAAAAAGAGGCTGTGACTGCCAGACTTTTAGAGTCGACCGGATACCGGGAAATGGAAATGCACTATCAGATCGATGAGAGTCTGATCGGAGGCATGGTGATCCGTATCAGGGACCGCGTGGTAGACAGCAGTGTGGCAACAAAATTAGAAGAGCTGAAACGGCAGCTTTTAAAAATACAGCTTGCGTAGCTGTAACCGTGAATAATAAGAAAGGTGCGTAAGATCTATGAATTTAAAACCGGAAGAGATCAGTTCGGTCATTAAAGATCAGATTGAAAGATATGCTTCCGCTTTGGAAGTATCCGATGTCGGAACTGTTATCCAGGTAGCAGATGGTATCGCCCGTGTTCATGGTCTTTCCAATGCGATGCAGGGAGAGCTGTTGGAGTTCCCCGGTGAAGTATACGGCATGGTATTAAACCTCGAAGAGGATAATGTCGGTGCAGTATTGCTGGGAAGCCACAGAAATATCAACGAAGGTGATATTGTTAAAACGACCGGCCGAGTAGTAGAAGTGCCGGTAGGCGACGAAATGCTCGGACGTGTAGTTAATGCACTGGGACAGCCTATCGACGGCAAAGGACCGATTCAGACAGATAAATTCCGTCAGATCGAAAGAGTGGCATCGGGCGTTATCACCCGTAAGAGTGTAGATACCCCCTTACAGACAGGTATCAAGGCAATCGATTCCATGGTTCCGATCGGAAGAGGTCAGCGTGAGCTCATTATCGGAGACAGACAGACCGGTAAAACTGCCATCGCGATTGATACGATCATCAATCAGAAAGGGCAGAATGTAAAATGTATTTATGTTGCGATCGGACAGAAAGCTTCTACCGTTGCAACTATTGTAAAGACACTCGAAGAGTTTGGAGCTATGAGCTATACCACTGTTGTAGCCGCTACAGCAAGTGAGCTTGCTCCGTTACAGTATATTGCTCCTTATTCAGGATGTGCTATCGGTGAGGAATGGATGGAGAAAGGAGAAGACGTACTGGTTGTATATGATGACTTGAGCAAGCATGCAACCGCTTACCGTACACTCTCTTTGCTTCTGAGAAGACCCCCGGGACGTGAAGCTTACCCCGGTGATGTATTCTATCTGCATTCCAGACTGCTTGAAAGAGCTGTCCGCATGAGTGATGAATATGGCGGAGGATCCCTTACCGCATTACCGATCATCGAAACACAGGCAGGCGACGTATCTGCATATATTCCGACCAATGTTATCTCTATCACAGACGGTCAGATTTATCTGGAAACAGAAATGTTCAATTCCGGTTTCCGTCCCGCAGTTAATGCCGGTCTTAGTGTATCCCGTGTAGGTGGTGCAGCACAGATCAAAGCTATGAAAAAGATTGCAGCTCCCATCCGTGTCGAGCTGGCACAGTACCGTGAACTGGCATCCTTTGCACAGTTTGGTTCCGAGCTTGATGACGATACCAAAGAAAAGCTGGCACAGGGCGAACGTATCAAAGAGATTTTAAAGCAGCCCCAGTATCAGCCGATGCCGGTACAGTATCAGGTTCTGATCATCTACGCTGCAACCAACAAATACCTGCTGGATGTTCCGGTAGAGGATATTACCAGATTTGAATCAGAGTTCTTTACTTTTATTGATACAAAATATCCGGAGATTCCGGAAAGCATAGCCAAAGACAAAGTGATTTCCGAAGAAATGGAAGAAAAACTGATCAAGGCACTCGGAGAATTTAAGGCAGAGTTTAAATAAGCGTACAGAAAGTAAAGGTGATATATTATGGCTTCAATGAGAAGTATTAAGAGACGTAAGGGCAGCATTGAGAGTACCCAGCAGATCACCAAAGCCATGAAGCTTGTCTCTACCGTAAAGCTCCAGAGAGCGAAGGGCCGTGCAGAGAAATCAAAATCATATTTTGAATGTATGTATGCCACTGTCAAAAGCGTGCTTGCAAAGAGCGGGAATATCAACCACCCGTATCTGCAGGCCGGAGACAGTACCAAAAAGGCCGTTATTGTCATCACCTCCAACAGAGGTCTGGCAGGCGGATACAATTCCAACATTATCAAGCTGATCACAAAAGGTGATTTTAGCAAGGCAGATACCGCATTGTATACAGTCGGTATCAAGGGAAAGGATTATTTTTCCCACCATGGCTACGAGGTTGTCAAGGATTATTCCGATCTGATTGAGGAGCCTGCCTATGCCGATGCCATGCGTATCAGCGAGGATCTGTTAAAAGCATTTTCCGATGGAGAGGTTGGAGAAATCTATCTTGCATATACCGCATTCAAAAATACAGTCAGTCATGTTCCGACATTGTTAAAGCTTTTACCTGTGGATACAGATGGGCTTGAAGATGCAGACGAGGACAAGGCACTTATGAATTTTGAACAGGATGAGGAAGAAGCACTCAATCTGCTGATTCCCAAGTATGTGACCAGTCTGATCTACGGCAGTATGGTGGAGGCGGTTGCCAGTGAAAACGGAGCCCGTATGCAGGCAATGGATTCGGCAACCAGCAACGCAGAAGAAATGATCGACAAGTTATCCTTACAATACAATAGAGCCCGTCAGGGATCTATCACACAAGAATTAACCGAGATTATAGCAGGTGCGGAAGCAATCAGCTAAGTAAAGGAGTGAAAGAAAAGAAATGGCAGAAACAGCAAGCGGAAAAATCACTCAGATCATCGGTGCCGTACTGGATATTAAGTTTCCGGAGGGAAAGCTTCCGGAAATCAACGAAGCTATCGAAATACCTTTAAAAACCGAAGGTAAACTGGTGGTGGAAGTTGCGCAGCACCTTGGTGATGATACAGTGAGATGTATCGCCATGGGTTCAACCGACGGTCTTGTAAGAGGAATGGATGCAAATGCAACCGGAGCTCCTATTACAGTACCTGTCGGGGAAAATACCTTAGGACGTATTTTCAATGTTCTTGGCGAACCTATTGACAATAAACCGGCTCCGACCGATGTGTCTTATGAGCCGATCCACAGACCTGCTCCAGAATTTGACGAGCAGTCTACAGAAACAGAATTATTAGAAACCGGTATCAAAGTCGTAGACCTTCTCTGCCCCTATCAGAAGGGTGGTAAGATCGGTCTGTTTGGTGGTGCCGGTGTTGGTAAAACCGTACTGATCCAGGAATTGATTCGTAACATCGCAACAGAGCATGGTGGATATTCCGTATTTACCGGTGTAGGTGAAAGAACCCGTGAAGGTAATGACTTATACCATGAAATGACAGAATCAGGGGTTATTGACAAAACAACCATGGTATTCGGACAGATGAACGAGCCGCCGGGAGCCAGAATGAGAGTTGGTCTTACCGGACTTACCATGGCAGAATATTTCCGTGACAAGGGTGGAAAGGATGTATTGTTGTTCATCGACAATATCTTCCGTTTTACACAGGCAGGTTCGGAAGTATCAGCACTTCTTGGACGTATGCCCTCAGCCGTTGGTTATCAGCCGACACTGCAGACTGAAATGGGTGCACTTCAGGAACGTATCACATCTACCAAAAACGGATCCATCACATCCGTACAGGCGGTTTATGTACCGGCCGATGACTTAACTGACCCGGCTCCGGCTACAACCTTTGCCCATCTGGATGCGACCACCGTATTATCACGTTCTATCGTAGAGCTTGGTATTTATCCGGCAGTAGATCCGTTGGAGTCAACCTCACGTATTCTCGATCCCCGTATCGTAGGTGAGGAGCATTACAAGGTAGCACGTGGTGTACAGGAAATTTTGCAGAAATACAAAGAACTGCAGGATATTATTGCAATTCTTGGTATGGATGAGTTGTCAGAAGATGACAAGCTGGTTGTAAACAGAGCCAGAAAGGTACAGAGATTCTTATCTCAGCCGTTCTTCGTTGCAACACAGTTTACCGGCCTTGACGGTAAATACGTACCGCTTAGTGAAACGATCCGTGGCTTTAAGGAAATTCTGGAAGGCAAGCATGATGATGTACCGGAAAGTTATTTCTTAAATGCAGGAACCATTGATGAAGTCGTTGCCCGCAAGAGATAGGGGTGAATAAAAGATGGCTGATTTATTCAAACTGAGGATTATCACACCGGATCGTGTCTTTTATGAGGGCGATGTGGAAATGGTTGAGTTTAATACAACAGAGGGAGAAATCGGTGTATACAAGAGGCACATTCCTATGACTGTGATTGTAAAACCGGGTATCCTGACCATAACCGAAGCCGAGGAGACCAAGGTAGCTGCTTTGCATGCCGGATTTGCGGAGATCCTTCCGGATCAGGTGACGATCATGGCCGAGATCATTGAATGGCCGGCTGAAATCGATCAGGACCGTGCAGAGCATGCCAAAGAGCGTGCGGAAGAGCGTCTGCATGAAAAGGCACCCAATACGGATGTGACTCGTGCGGAAATAGCACTTCAGAGGGCTGTTGCACGTATTGAGGTTCTCAAATAAGTAATACAGAAAATTTATGATACAGAGTGGCTGTTTTGGCTGCTCTGTATTTTTTTCGTTGTGAATGTCTGGAATGTATCCCTGTCTGCGGCTATCCTCACCCCTCCGCCCCCTGCGTGCCTCCCGCTGCCCTGCCTGTGTCCTTCCCGGAGCATTTCATATCGGATTGCGTAAATTTGTCAGATGCCGCTCGCAGGCTCCGAATTTGTGTGCTTCAATAAATGGACGGTGCCCCTCCGGTGTCCGTCTATGGCCGACACTCTCCGGTTGTCTGCACCTAGTGGGAGTAAATGTCGGCATCTACAGTACTGGAGATGGTAAAGGCACGGAAAATATAAAACGCGCCTACGGCTTGAACGGTATATTTTCTGTGCCGGTCTTTGATCTTTGGCGACATTAACTCCCACACGGTTCGACAAAAGTCGAGTGTCGACCATAGGCGAACACCGGAGGGGCACCGTCCATTTATTGAAGTACACAAATAAATAAAGAGAGCCGAGGGCGGCATCGACAAATTAGCAATCCGATATGCGCTCCGGGAAGGACGCAGGCAGGGCAGCGGGAGGCATGCAGGGGGCGGAGGGGTGAGGATAGCCGCAGACAGGGATACATTCGGGAACCGGTAACGGAAGATATAGAACGAAATGGGATAGGACCGCATACAATAATACATAGAATAACAAAAACGGAGTTGCATAATAATGGAAAGAAGAATTGTACCTTTTTATATGGCTTATCCGCTACCGGTTAATTATCAGGATGAACAGGAAATGGTGCGGGATATGGAATATCTGCAGAGCCAGCATTCGATGGAAATCCGGCAGCTTAGAAAACATATTGCCGATACGATCAATATAATGGATTATGAAGGAAGTATGATTTATGATGAGTATCCGGATCGTTTTTCAATGGAAAGACAAAGTAAGATGATTAGTGAAAATTTGAAAAAAACATATGAGGATGATGAAAGCTGTGCGTTTCATAAAATGCTCTTCTGGGATGGGTTTGAAGATATTGTCAGACTGCTGGTATATGATGAGATCTTAAAACGGAGACATAGAAGAAAAAAAGGTTATCTGCAGTTTTAAAACCGTTTTTGGCTGTATGGGAACAAAATATGGTTGCGTGCGGTTTGAAATCGAATTATTATGGTAATGATGGCGAATTATGTGATACGGAATTGTATTATAACGCACAAAGAGAACAATAATTAAAACTGAGACAGAGAAAAACAATATGAAAAAAGGAATTATAAAAGCGGTTGTCTGTGTCGTAACATTTTTTATATCGATATTTGTGATTGGAATTGTGATGAACCGCGGAAACAGTGATATTACCATGGAAATGAGCAGCGCTTCGTATCCATTGGTTTACATCAATTACGAAGGGGAGCACATAAATTGTCTGCATGGATACGCTCAGGAAATGGACGTATCTTTTATGCGTGATGCGATAACCCCGCTTAGTGATAACAGACAATTATCTTTATATATAGATACTTTTGAAACCGGTATCAATTCTATCTCATACGAACTGCGGTCGACAGATGGTTCGAGATTGATCGAGAGTGCAGAGTTACAGGATTACAGTCAGCAGACGGCAGGGATTTCAGCAGATATCCAGTTGAAGGATTTAATTGAACCCGATGAAGAATATGAATTAATCCTATTGATGAATGATGCGCACGGACGACAGCTGCGTTATTATACCCGCGTGATCCAGAGAAGTGAAAATCATGTCGGAGAGGAAATACGTTTTGTAAAAAATTTCCATGAAAAGACCTTTGATAAGGAACAGGCGTCAGAGCTGGCCCAATACATGGAAACAGATGAGACCGGTGATAACACCTCGTACAGCTATGTTAATATACACAGCAGCTTCAACCAGATTACCTGGGGGGATTTAAAGGTTGAAAAGATCACCGAACCGCAGATTACGATTACGGAGCTTTTTCCACAGACTGCGCGGATCTGTCTGTCTTATTATGTCAAGATTATGACCGATAACGGAGAGCGTCGTTGCCGTGTGGATGAGTATTACCGTCTCAGATACGGTATTCAGAGAATATACCTGCTCAACTATGAAAGAACGATGACCGAAGTTTTTGAAATGGAACGGACGGCATTTAATAATGACAAGATCGATCTGGGTATCCGTGATGCAGATGTCGAGATCGCGGAAAGTGAAGACGGAGGAGTACTGGCCTTTGTATCAGCCAACAGATTGTTTTGTTTTAACTCCAACAACAACCGTCTTTCACAGCTTTTTGCATTTTATTCCAAAAATAATGAAGATGAAAGAACCTATTACAACCAGAATGATATCCGGATTTTGAGTGTGGATGAAGCCGGAAACGTACAGTTTGCAGTGTACGGATATATGGACCGGGGTACACATGAAGGAGAAATGGGGGTTGCCGTATACCTGTTTAACGGAGTCCTTAATACCATTGAGGAAGAGTCTTTTATTTCTTATGACCGCTCTTTTGCAACATTGAAAAGCGATGTGGAAAAGCTTCTGTATTTAAACAGCAATGAAGAATTGTTTATCTATCTTGGAGGAAGTATCTTCTGCATTAACCTGAATGAAAACAGCTATACCGTAGTGGCCGAAAATCTTTCGCAGGAAAGCTTTAAGGTATCGGAATCCGGGAAAATAGTCGTATGGCCTGAAGATGACGCTGATTACAGCCAGAGCCTGAATGTTATGAACCTCAATACCAAGGTGGTGTCATCCATTGAAGCCGGAACGGGAAATTATATCCGGGCACTTGGCTTTATGGAAGAGGATCTGATCTATGGACTGGTGCGTCAGGGAGATCTGTACAAGGATAATGTCGGAAGTCTTGTGACACCGATGTTTTGCGTGAATATCAGTACGGAGCCGGATAATAAGATCAGCATGCAGTATCAAAAGGATGAGATTTATATTATGGATGTGCTTCTTTCTGACAACCAGATCGCGTTGGAGAGAGCAAGAAAAACCGGTGACGGTATTTTTACCGCAACTGCGGCAGATCAGATTATGCGCAATACCTCGGAAAACGCTCATGAAAATACCATCAATGTTGCGGCAACACAAAATTTGGAGAAGATTGTTCAGATTGAGACAAAGAACAATATTTCCACAAGGTCTCTGAAATTTATGACCCCCAAGGAGGTTATGTATGAGGGCGGACATGAGGTCGCAATCGAATATCCGGAGAGTTTGTATGACAAATACTATGTATACGGATTTAACAGCATCACCGGTGTATATGCTAAGGAATCAGAGGCTGTCAATGTTGCGGAAAAAGAATCCGGCACAGTCTTAAACAGCCGTGGTGAGTATGTGTGGATAAAAGCAAACCGAAGCACGGTAAACCAGATCATGAAAATATCCGCAACCGCGCAGGATGCAGATAATTCATCGCTCGCGGTCTGCCTGGATACGATGCTGGGCGCAGAGGGGATCAGCAGAAACAGCCAGTATCTTCTCGATCAGGGAGCGACTGCTTTATCCATCCTAAAGGATAACATGCCGGAGGGCTATGAGATCCTGGATCTTAGCGGTTGTAGTCTGGATGCGGTATTGTATTACGTCAACAGGGATATTCCGGTCATGGCCATTTTGAATGACCGGAGTGCCGTTCTGATCGTGGGATTTAATGAGCTGAATACCGTGATCATGGATCCGTCTACCGGAACCATATACAAAAAGGGTATCAATGATTCTACGGATTGGTTTAATGCCAACGGCAATCAGTTTATCGCGTATATTAAGTAGCGGTTTACGTAGTAGATCAGCGGATTTTGAATGTATCATTGGAAGTATTGCAGAAAATATTATGGGAATACCACAAAAAAGTCACGGCAGAGTGAGCCGTGACTTTTTAGTATACGCATTATTTAAAAATAACATCGCGATATTTTTGCAGTGCAAACAAAAGAATCATGCCGAGGATTCCGCAGGAAAGGATTTCGCCCGCACCGATCGTGAGCATAAAAAACGGGATTCCGCCGGGAAGTCCGTAGGCATAGGTCAGAACAAACGGAATGATAATGGTATTGGCTAAGATCGGGGGAATGGGAGCACACCATTTCTGCTTTCTGAGAAGATAAGTACCGATTGCTCCGAGCAGGGTTGCGAGACTGCCAAAAACAATATCCCAGATGGCTGCACCTGTCAGAAAATTACTGAGCAGACAGCCGACAAAGAGACCGGGAATGGCTGCCGGAGTAAAGTAGGGAAGAATGGTAAGTGCTTCGGAAATGCGTACCTGAATGGCGCCGTTTGCTAAATTAAAAGCATTGATAAACAAAGTCAGCACCACGTAGAGAGCAGCAATGACAGCTGCCTGAGTGATAAAATAAGCCTTTTTTTGTTTCATATGTATTTCTCCTTTAGTTTTATTTTTTCTCCGTATCCGGATAGGTCAGGAAGGTCTCGAACTGACCGCAGACACCAATATAACACATGAAAAACAGAAAAGCAAGTATCAGAAATCAGAGAGTGATGCATTTATTAAAATTATATTAACGCATTGACTTTTTAAAGGTACTATTTTACGATATATATAATCGTTTGATAAGACGATGGAAATGGAGGAATTTTTTATGGATTTTTTAAGTAAGGTATCAGCAAAAGCAGGAGAAACATTACAGACAATCAAGGACAGCGATATAACAAAAAAGGCTAAAAATTATGCAGAGATTCCCGGTCTCCAGGTTCAGATCGGCAAAGCAGAATCTGCTATCAAAAAAGCCTATGAGGAAGTCGGTGAAGCTTATTTCAATGCACACGCAGAGGACGAGACAACCGAATATGAGGATCTGTTTACATTGATCAAAGCGAAAAAAGAACTGATCGGACAGTTGAGATCCGAAATAGAAGACAAGAAAAAGAATGATGACAGTGTGGAAGCAGAGGAAGGCTCTGTAAAGGCTGAGAAGATCTGCCCTATCTGCAATCACAGCGTGCCGGATGAAGCTGCTTTCTGCAGCGTATGCGGACATCAGTTTTAAGCAGACATCATAAATCCCCTGTGGATTGACAGTTACTCAGGATTTTAGTACCTGTCATATCCACAGGGGATTTTTATTGCTCTTTTTTATGGATTACATCTCGCCGCTTCTGTAACGAGCCAGCAGATTCTGGATACGGTCGCTTGGATTGAGCAGATCACTGATGGAAGCATCATGATTGAGCGTATCGATGATATAAGCGATGTATTTGCTCAGATCGCAGTTGATATAATAGGAACGCTTCAGCAGCTCGGGTGACTGATAGATCAGGTTGGTAGTAAGGATATAGTCGATCAGTCCTTCGCTGTGCGCTTCATCAAATTTCTCAAGACCGTTGGTAAATAAACCAAAGGTAGCAAATACAAAGATGCGGTTGGCTTTTCGTTTCTTTAAGGCGGCGCATACGTCGATCACGCTTTCGCCGGAAGAGATCATATCATCAACGACGATAACATCCTTGCCTTCCACGCTGGATCCTAAGAACTCATGCGCAATGATCGGGTTGCGTCCGTCAACCAGACGTGTATAGTCGCGGCGTTTGTAAAACATACCCATATCAAGGCCTAAGTTGTTGGCAATATAGATGGCACGGCTCATACCGCCTTCATCCGGACTGACTACCATCATATGATCGGAATCAATGGTAAGATTTTTGACATTTTTTAATAAGCCTTTGATAAACTGGTATGCAGGCTGTACCGTTTCAAAACCGTTGAGCGGGATTGCATTTTGGACTCTTGCATCATGTGCATCAAAGGTAATGATGTTATCCACGCCCATATTGACAAGCTCCTGTAATGCAAGTGCGCAGTCTAAGGATTCGCGGGAGCTTCTTTTATGCTGTCTGCTTTCATAGAGGAACGGCATAATAACCGTGATGCGGCGTGCCTTGCCGCCGACAGCGGCGATAATACGTTTGAGATCCTGAAAGTGATCATCCGGAGACATGTGATTGGGCTTTCCACATAAAGAATAGGTCAGGGAATAGTTGGCAACGTCTACCAGAATGTATAAGTCGTTTCCTCTGACTGATTCCAGGATGACACCCTTTGCCTCGCCTGAACCAAAACGCGGAACCTTTGCCTGAAGCAGATATGAATCGCGCTGGTAGCCTTTGAATGCTAAATCCTCGGTGTGGGCATGCTCACGTTCGGTTCTCCAGTCAACAAGGTATTTGTCGACCTTTTCTCCGAGTTCCGAACAGCTCTTTAAGGCAATGATACCTAAAGCTCCTACCGGGATGGTTTCTAAGTTTCTCAATTCTTCACGTTTGGACATGATGAATGATCCTCTCTTTCTCTCGTTTCGTTATTTGATGTTTTATTGTTGCTTATGATTGACTGGCAGTTTCTTTTTGATGCGGATGTCATCTCCGCCAAAGAAGCAGAAGGTATACTGACCACTGATGCGTGAAAAAATTCGCTGGTCATAACGTGCTTCCAGTTCGTTTAATCCGAAATTGGTGGAAATGATCGTGGGCTTGTGGGCAATATCCCTGTTGTTGATACAGGTAAACAGATCGGATTTGACGCGGTCTGTAATTGTCTCGGCTCCTAAATCGTCAATGATGAGCAGATCTCTGTCATAGATTTCTTCCATAAAAGAAAAGTATTCATCCTTGTCCTCCTGAAAACGCAGATCCACCAACATCCTAAACAGATGCTCTGCGCTGCAATAGGTAACGGAAATGCCCTGCTCCATCAGTTCTTTGGCAATACAGCAGGACAGAAAAGTCTTGCCAGTACCAACATTACCACAAAATAATAGATTTTGGTAGTCTGAGCCGAAATTTGTCACAAAATTTTTGGCGATTGCAACGGAACGTTGATACGAGGCTGCTTCTTCCCGGGAAAAATAATCAAAAGAAAGGGTATCAAAATTCTGTGCGGTAATCAGATCATAAATGCCGGACTGTTCAAATAAAAGTCTGGTCTGTGCTTCAATAAAGCAACGGCATTTCTTTCTGGTATCGGGAAGAAAACCAGTATCTTTGCAAATCGGACACTGATATGTCATCTTGAGATAATCGGGAGAATAACCATGCTTTGCAAGAAGGGAATCCCGATCCTTTTTAAGGACTGCTTCCTCTGAAAGACACTGAGAAATGGTCCGGTCATCCTTTTGAATCCCGGCCCTGGTACGCTTGATGCGCAGGGCATTGAGATTGTTTTGCAGGTCAAAATACAGAGGGAGCTTTTCGCGGATTTCCTGTTCTCTTTCTGACAAAAGCATGCGGTTGTTGTTTCTGATCTCATCGTAGTGTTGGAGGATGGTATCAAATTGCTTATTTGTTAAGCCCATAAAAACTCCTTTGGAGAATATATTGTCTTGCGATCTTAGTTGCTGCGTAAAATCTGCTCCAGCGCCTGAAAATCATAAGAATGTCTGTTTGCATGGAGACTGTTGGTAGATTTTGATGTATTTTTGGCGGGCTTTGCTGCTGCATTGTGTCCCGCTTCAAAGGCTTCGATATCCTGCTCTGAAAAAACACCTGCGGCATGCCATTTGGAGAGAATGCCGTTGGTATATTCAAAACGATGGCGGTCTGTACTCAGTACGGTCTTTTCACAGGCTTTTAAAATAATCTTTTGTGAAAAACCCCATTCCTCGGACCATTTGCGGATAAAGGCAATTTCCGGATCGGTCGGATCGGAATTTTTGCCGAGAGCCTTCATAATGGTATAAACAGATTTATCATAACGGCCTGTCTGATTTTTGGCCTGTTCGATCGTCGTAATATTGGAATCGGCCCAGTTCATGGCTACCTTCTGGATATAGGAAAACTGCTTTTTGCCGCGGCCGACACAGTATTGGATCAGATAATCGATCAGATCGGCAGAAAATCCAAGACTGTCGTAGATATAAAGCAGTACCTGGATGTCGCTGGGAGATAAAGGCTTTCCGATATAAGACTCCGCAATAAAAATGATCTGGGAGGTCTCATTGTTGGTCTTGAACGCCATTAAGTCCTCGGGACTGTAAGAGGGCTTGGGAGTCGGACCTGCTGCAAGCTTGGGAGCAAGCGGCACGATCTCTGCCTGCTTTGTAAGATCATCCCCGGACGGTGCCGTGACCGGAGCTGCTGCGGCTATGGCTGCAGTCTCTGTCTTGTGGGAGACCGGGAAGGGCAGAATACGGATGGCTGTAATGTGATCCTCTTTGTCAAATTCCAGAGAAAGAAGATCTTTCTTTTCCCAGTAATTAAGCGCGCGCAAAACATCCTGCTCCATATAGTTGAAGTGTTCAACAATATCTGAAATGCCGAAGGGCAGACCGGCACTGCTCATGCGCAGAAGATATAAATAGATCTTGATCTGTGCATCATTGGCTAAAACCATATATTCATCAATAAAACGGTTGGACAGGACGGTAAAGTCAGCACCCTGATCCAGCGATACGGTCAAATTTGTCATTTTATTCACCTGTTTATGTATTCTTTAAAGCAAGTGAAAGTATAGCATAAAATAGCGCAAATTGAAATAGCTAAATTTTCAAAAAAGTCCCTGAAATCAAGGCTTGCGGGATTTTTTGAAAAGATGTGGATATGTGGATAAAAAGTGTACATAATCAAAATAAAAACGGATATTTCCCTACCGGATCAAGACAATCGGAGGCAAAAAAGAAAAAGATTATGTAAACAATAATATCCACAAAAACGGTGCATATTTATTCACAGTTTTTTGTGGATATTGTGGATAAGCTAGTCTGCGAGGAGATTTTCCCCGATTTTTACAACATCTCCGGCCCCCATAGTTATCAACAGGTCTCCGGCAGAATAATTTTTTTTCAAAAAGGCTTCGATTTCTTCAAAAGAAGGAAAATAATCGCATGTCGTACCAAGCTTTTGTATTTCGTTTTGAAGCGTCCGGGAGCTGATCCCCAGATTGTCGGTCTCACGGGCTGCATAAATATCAGCCAGCACGACGTGGTCTGCCAGGGAAAGCGCCTTGGCAAATTCCGGTAACAGAGCCTTGGTACGTGTGTAGGTATGCGGCTGGAACACACACCAGAGCTTTTTGTGAGGATAATTGCGTGCGGCATGGAGTGTCGCACTGATCTCGGTGGGGTGATGTGCATAGTCATCAATGATGGTGACGCCGTCTACCGTGCCCTTAATCTGGAAGCGACGGTCGGTTCCGGTAAAGGAAGCAAGGGAATCGCGGGTAACATCCGCATCAACACCGCATAAATCGGCAAGTGCAATGGCCGCCAGGGAATTGAGGATGTTGTGCTCTCCGGTTACACCAAGTGTGATGGTGCGGCTTTCTCCGTTATGGCATGCTTTAAAGGTTGGCCTTGCGTAAGTATCGTAGGTGATATCGACAGGATAGTAGTCGCAATCACGGGAAAGTCCAAAGGTAATGATATCGCAGTTTAACCCATCTGTGATTTCAGACAGATTGGGGATTTCGCCATTGATGATCAGGGTCCCGTTTTCCGGTAAAAGACCGGCAAAACGATGGAACGAATGACGGATATCGTTGATGTCTTTAAAAAAATCCAGATGATCCGCATCAATGTTGAGGATGATGCCGATCTTTGGGAAAAAGCTTAAAAAGCTGTTGGTATATTCACAGGCTTCCGTAACAAAATAGTCGGAAGCTCCGATCTTAATGTTGCCTCCGATGGAATGCAGGATGCCTCCGATGGAAAGTGTGGGATCCATGCCGGCGTTCATAAAGATCTCGCTGATCATGGAGGTTGTGGTCGTCTTGCCGTGAGTGCCGCTTACCGCGATCGGAACGGGATAATTTTTCATGATCTGGCCAAGAAGCTCGGCACGTGTCATGCAGGGTATGCCTGTTTCTCTGGCTGCACAAAGCTCGGGGTTGTCATTATGTATGGCCGCAGTATAAACAACCAGATCGATATCAGGAGTAATATTTTGGGCGGATTGTCCATATAATACGGTAATCCCCTTTCCGACAAGATGTCCGGTCAGACTGCTCTCTTTGGAATCGGAACCCGAAATGCGAAAGCCGCGGTCCGCGAGAATCTCGGCAAGCCCACTCATACTGATGCCGCCTATACCAATGAAATGAATGTGAATCGGTTTTTCGAAGTCAATTTGATACATGATTACACTTCCTAATTTTATATTTAATGAAACATTTTGTTTCCTTAATTTATTATAACCGTCATTGCAAGAATTACAAATAATATTTTTCGGGAAAGGCTCTTTGGTAATATTCAACAAAAAAAACTACTGTTTTCAATGCACAAAAGATGCGCGTCGGTATTTTTTACAGAAAAACGCACAAAGGAAATGTGAAATTTGTGTATTTTTTACATAAAAATTAAGAAAAGTCGGGATTTTGTTTGTAAAAATATTCACTTTAACTATATTGTATGCTATAATTTAGATACTATTTAAAAATATTCTTTTCGATTTATTTATTTTCAATATTTTGAGAAGATAGCAAGAGGTGAAGACATGATTAAGAAAGAAATGATTGCCATGCTGTTGGCCGGTGGACAGGGCAGCAGACTTGGCGTGTTGACAGCAAAGGTTGCGAAGCCTGCTGTATCATTTGGCGGAAAATACCGTATCATTGATTTCCCACTCAGCAACTGTATCAATTCCGGTGTCGATACAGTCGGTGTACTGACACAGTATCAGCCTTTGAGACTGAATACACATATCGGTATCGGTATTCCGTGGGATCTTGACAGAAATATCGGTGGTGTGACTGTGTTGCCGCCTTATGAAAAGAGCTCCAATACCGAGTGGTATACAGGTACTGCCAATGCAATTTATCAGAATATTGATTATATGGACAGCTTCAATCCGGATTATGTACTGATCCTATCCGGGGATCACATTTATAAGATGGATTATGAAGTAATGCTTGACTATCACAAGTCCAAAGGTGCAGAGGTTACTCTTGCAGCCATGCCGGTTCCTTATGAAGAAGCAAAGCGTTTTGGTATTCTGATCACAGATGATGATCACAAGATCAATGATTTCGAGGAAAAACCGGAAAACCCCAGAAGCAATCTTGCTAACATGGGCATTTACATATTCAACTGGAAGACACTCAAGGAAGCGCTGATTGCCAATGCACAGCAGCCCGGTCTGGATTTCGGTAAACATGTTATCCCTTATTGTCATAAAAAGGGAGCACCCTGCTATGCTTACGAATATAATGGCTACTGGAAGGATGTCGGCACACTTCATTCTTATTGGGAAGCCAATATGGAGCTGGTTGATATCGTACCGGAGTTCAACCTCTACGAAGAATACTGGAAGATTTACACCAAATCCGAAAAGCTTCAGCCACAGTATGTTTCCGAAAACAGTGAGATTGAGAAATGTATTATCGGTGAGGGCGCACAGATTTACGGCAAGGTTTACAATTCCGTTATCGGATGCGGCGTGACGATCGGTGAAGATACGGTTGTAAGAGATTCCATCATCATGAATGACACGGAGATCGGCAGGGGATGTGAGATCACCAAGACCATCATTGCTGAAAACGTATTGCTTGGCGACAACATAAGGATTGGCGTCGGCGAGGAAGTGGACAATGATACCGCACCTCATATTTACAACCACGGACTTGTATGTATTGGAGAAAAATCCGTTGTTCCCAGTGGTGTTACCATTGGCAAAAACGTCGTTATTTCCGGTCTGACCGCAACAGCGGATTATCCGGACAATACATTGGCAAGCGGCAAATCTTTGATTAAGGCAGGTGAATAGGTATGAGAGCAATCGGAATTATTTTAGCCGGTGGAAACAACAACCGGATGGGTGAGTTATCCAAAAAAAGAGCAATCGCTGCTATGCCTATCGCAGGCAGTTATCGTGGAATTGATTTTGCGTTAAGCAATATGACCAACTCCCATATTCAAAAGGTAGGTGTGTTTACACAGTACAATGCCAGAAGCTTAAATGAGCACTTAAGCTCATCCAAATGGTGGGATTTTGGCAGAAAGCAGGGTGGCTTATTTGTTTTCACTCCCATGATCACAGGAGAAAACAATGCATGGTATCGTGGTACCGCAGATGCGATCCATCAAAATCTGTCTTTCCTCAAGGAAAGTCATGAACCATATGTCGTAATCACCTCCGGTGACTGCGTATACAAGATGGATTACAATAAAGTGCTGGAATACCATATCGCCAAAAAAGCGGATATTACCGTTGTATGCAAGGATATGCCGGCAGGAGAAAATGTAGACCGTTACGGTATCCTCAAGATGAATGAGGATTATCGTATTGAGGAATTTGAAGAAAAACCTCTGGTTGCCAATTCCAACACGATTTCCTGCGGTATCTATGTGATCCGCAGAAGACAGCTGATCGAACTGATCGAGAAATGTGCGGAAGAAGGCCAGTATGATTTTGTAAAGGATATTCTGATCCGTTATAAGAGCTTAAAGAGAATTTATGGATACAAGATTGATGATTACTGGAAAAACATTGCTACCGTGGATGATTATTTTGAAGCCAATATGGACTTCTTAAAGCCGGATATCCGCAATTACTTCTTTAAAGAATATCCGGAAATCTACTCCAAGGTAGATGACTTACCGCCTGCAAAATACAATGTAGGTGCCAAGCTCAAAAATGCGTTGATCTCAAGCGGAAGTATTATCAATGGTGTGGTTGAGAATTCGGTAATCTTCAAAGGCGTATTTGTCGGCAGTAATTGTACGATCAAAAATTCCATTATCTTAAATGATGTGTATATCGGAGACAATACCTATATCGAAAACTGCATTGTGGAAAGCCATGATACGATTCGCGCCAACTCGTATTTAAAGGGTGAGGACGGCATCAAGATTGTGGTTGAACAAAGTGATCGTTATGTATTATAATAATAATCCGACTACACAAAAATAAGGGGGAAGATCAGATGAACATTACTGACGTACATGTACGCAAGATTACGCAGGAAGGCAAGATGAAGGCGGTTGTTTCCATCACGCTCGATGATGTATTTGTGGTACATGACATCAAAGTAATAGAAGGCGAAAAGGGGTTGTTTATCGCAATGCCCAGCAAAAAAACTGCTGATGGCGAATATCGGGATATCGCACACCCGATCAATTCCGCTACCAGGGAACTGATTCAAAATAAAATTCTGGATGCTTACAAGGAAGCTTTGGCTGCTCCGGAATTTCAGGGATAGTTTTATTTATATTTTCGAGAAGGAAAAGGGTTACAGAGACCGTTGCCGGGGGGCAGCGGTCTTTTAATGAAAAGCCTCTGCTTGACCGCGGAGGCCATTGTGCGTTATAGATATAGATAAACAACAGATTCACAATATGATCAGGAGGAAGCATATGGTTATCATAGCAGGACTTGGAAATCCGACCAAAGAATATGAACATACAAGACACAATGTCGGTTTTGATACGATTGACTGCATCGCAGATCAGTATGGAATTTCCATCAATGAAAAAAAGCACAGGGCATTGGTGGGAAAGGGAATGATCGAAGGACAGAAGGTCATACTGTTAAAGCCGCAGACCTTTATGAATCTGAGTGGGGAGAGCATTCGTGCAGCCGTTGATTTTTATAAAGTGGATGAAAAAGAGGAGCTGATCGTTATATACGATGATATTTCTCTTCCTCCCGGCCAGCTGCGTATCCGCAAAAAAGGAAGTGCCGGCGGACACAATGGGATCAAAAATATAATTGCGCATCTTGGACATGATACCTTTATGAGAATCAAAGTCGGTGTTGGTGAAAAGCCGGCCGGATATGATCTCGCAGACTATGTGCTGGGACATTTTTCGAAAGAAGACCGTGCGATCATGGATGATGCATTTAAGGAAGCCGCAGAGGCTGTAAAAATGATGATCACGGATGGACCGGATGCAGCCATGAATGCATTTAACAAAAAGAAATAGTATGTTTGACCTTTTGGCCCCTGATATCATATTATTCTGGTTAGAGAGGATTTAGAGTGAGAGTATTACGAGAGTGTCTGAACGGACTTACAGATTTTGAACAGATACAACAGGATATTCGGGATAAAAAGCCCATTGCCGTTTCCGGGTGTGTGGATTCACAAAAGGCGCATTTTATGTGGGCTTTATCAGAGGACTTTCCGTTCCGCATTGTGATCACCCATTCCGAAATCCGTGCAAGAGAGATTTATGAGGATTTTTCCTTTTATTCCAAGGATGTGTACCTGTTTCCGGCAAAGGATTTTATCTTTTTTCAGGCGGACATCAATGGAAGCAAGGTGACGAGGGAGCGTATCATGGTATACCGTCGTATTTTAGAGGCGGAGCCCTTTACCATGGTAACGACGCTGGATGCTCTGATGGCAGCCTGCATGCCTTTGGAAGTGTTGGAAAATAATATCATCCGTCTGGATAAGGAGAGCATTGTGGATATCAAGGCACTGTCGGCAAAGCTTGTCCGTATGGGCTATGAGAGAGTCGGACAGGTAGAAAGCGGTGGTCAGTTTTCTGTCCGCGGCGGTATTGTCGATATCTTTGATCTGACAGAGGAAAATCCCTACCGAATTGAGTTCTGGGGCGATGAGATTGATTCGATGCGGACCTTTGATGCACAGAGCCAGAGATCCATAGAGGCTCTGGATGAGCTTTCTGTTTATCCGGCAACGGAGCTTCTCCTGACGGAAAAAGAAAAGCAGGATGGACTTATGCGTATCCGCAAGGAAGCCAGGGAAACAGAGGATAAGTTCCGCAAGGCACACAATCCGGAATATGCAACGCGGATCAAAAACCAGACCGCAGCCCTTATGGAGCAGATTGAGGAATATGGTGTCATGGCCAATCTGGACAGCTATATCTCCTATTTCTTTGAAAAACTGTCATCTGTGCCGGAGCTGTTTTCAAAAGAGGAAAGCATCTTCTTTTTAGATGAGCCGCTCAGGATACAGGAACAGGCCGGTGCCGTGGAGCTGGAATTTACGGAAAGCATGAAGACCAGACTGGAAAAGGGCTATTCACTTCCCGGACAGAGCAGGATTTTGTTCAGCGTAAAGGAAATACTGGCAGGACTGCAGAGCAGGTATCTTACCTGTATATCGACACTGGATACGCGGCTTCCGGTCGAGGTGGAGCACAAATATTATATTACAACCAAATCCATACAGTCTTTTCACAATAGCTTTGAAGAGCTGTGCCATGTACTTGCAAAATATAAAAAAGACGGTTATCAGGTTGTGCTGGTGACACCGTCTGTGACAAGAGCCAGACGACTTGCGGGCGAATTGAGAGACCGTGGGCTTTCCTGTTTTTATTCCGAAACAGGGGACGAGCCTTTAGAAAAGGGTCAGATCATGTCGGTATACGGCCAGATCAAAAAAGGATTTGAATACCCGCATATCAAATTTGCCGTGATATCGGAAAGCGATATTTTCAGCAAAAAGCAGATTAAGAAAAAGAAGACCAAAAAATATGAAGGGCAGAAGATCAGCAATTTTACGGATCTGAAAATTGGTGATTATGTTGTGCATGAAAGGCACGGCCTTGGAATTTATCAGGGAATTGAAAAAATAGAGGTTGACCATGTGGTCAAGGACTATATGAAGATTTCTTACCGGGATGGCGGAAATCTTTATGTGCTGGCAACGGAATTCAATGTGATTCAGAAATATGCTTCATCAGAGGCAAAGCAGCCCAAGTTAAATAAGCTTGGAACGACAGAGTGGGAAAAGACCAAGACAAAGGTAAAAAGTGCTGTCTATGAGGTTGCCAAGGATCTGGTAGAGCTTTATGCGATCCGCGCCGATCAGAAGGGCTATGCCTACAAGGAAGATACGGTATGGCAGAGGGAGTTTGAGGAATTATTTCCTTATGAAGAAACACAGGATCAGCTTTTGGCGATCGAGGCTACCAAAAAGGATATGGAAAGCACCAGGATCATGGACAGGCTGATCTGTGGAGATGTGGGCTTTGGAAAGACGGAAATTGCTATCCGTGCTGCTTTTAAGGCTGTACAGGAAGGAAAACAGGTCGCATTTTTGGTGCCAACGACGATTCTTGCAAAACAGCATTATGACACCTTCAAACAGAGAATGAAGGATTATCCGGTCACCATTGAGATGCTGTCGCGCTTTCGCAGTGCTGCCGAACAGAAAAATGCCATTCATGAATTGGAAAGAGGAATGGTGGATATCATAATCGGTACACACAGACTTTTGTCCAAGGATGTCAAATTCCATGATCTGGGACTGCTGATCGTGGATGAAGAGCAGCGTTTCGGAGTATCGCACAAGGAAAAAATCAAACAGTTAAAGAAAAATGTGGATGTACTGACTCTTACAGCAACACCAATCCCGCGTACGCTTCATATGAGTCTGGTCGGTATCCGTGATATGAGTGTGTTGGAAGAGGGGCCCGGAGACCGTATGCCGATCCAGACCTATGTCATGGAATACAATGAGGAAATGGTGCGGGAGGCTATTAACAGGGAGCTTGCAAGAGGCGGCCAGGTCTACTATGTATATAATCGTGTCAATTCCATAGCGGAAATGACGGAAAAGCTTCAGGCACTGGTGCCGGATGCCACAGTGGCTTATGCACACGGGCAGATGGTAGAGCATGATCTTGAGACGATCTTATATGATTTTATCAACGGTGAGATCGATGTACTGGTGGCGACGACGATCATTGAGACGGGAATTGATATTCCCAATGTCAACACCATGATCATCCATGATTCGGATACACTGGGATTGTCTCAGCTTTATCAGCTTCGCGGACGCGTCGGGAGAAGCAGCCGGAATGCCTATGCTTTTTTAATGTACAAACGGGACAAGGTCTTAAAAGAGGTTGCCGAAAAGAGACTGGAGGCCATCAAGGAATTTACCGATCTGGGAAGCGGCTTCAAGATTGCCATGAAGGATCTTGAGATCCGTGGTGCCGGCAATCTGCTCGGCAAGGTGCAGCATGGCCATATGGCAGCAGTCGGATATGATCTGTATTGCAAAATGTTAAACGAATCCGTCAAGCAGTTAAAGGGACTTCCCATGGAAGCAACTGATTTTGATACCATTCTCAATATGGATGTCAATGCCTATATTCCCGTGGAATATATCATGAATGAGACGCAAAAGCTTGATATTTATAAGAGAATTTCTTATATTGAAAATGATGAGGAATGCGAGGACATGCGGACAGAATTGCAGGATCGTTTTGGTAAGCTGCCACTGCCTGCACAAAACCTGCTTCGTATTTCACTGCTCCGTGCAAGGGCGCACCGGCTTTATGTTGAGGAGATCCGGGCGCAAAAGGACGGAATTGAGCTTTTCATGAACCGCGAGGCCAAGATCAAATCGGAAAATATCCCGGCGCTGCTTGAGCGTGCCGGTGGAATGATCGCATTTAATATGCGGAACACACCGACGTTTTCATGCAAGCTGTATCCGACAGGATATGATACCAAGGATGAGGAGACCTTGCTCAAGACCTGTGAAGATTTAATCGAAATCATGGAGGCGTACCTTTTATAGAAAGACAGCCAGATTTTGCATGGCATTTATATTACCATAAGCAGGCATCTCTTCGCTGTCGGTACTTAGGCGGCGTATTTTGGCGCCTTATGTACCGCTACTGCGAAGTTATAGCGAAAGCGGCCTGCGGTGGCAATATAAATGCCATGCAAAATCCGGCGTGAGCTTATTCAATAGCATAAACCGGAAAAGGAGAATGTATATGTATCATTACAATTTACAGGAATGGCTGTTATTTTTCTTTATATATTGTTTTTTGGGCTGGTGCTGGGAATCGTGTTATGTGTCAGCAAAACAGCGTAAATGGGTAAACAGAGGCTTTCTGAATGGACCGTTTCTGCCAATCTACGGCTTTGGTGCACTTTCTGTTCTGATTGCCACACTTCCGGTGCGGGAAACGCCGGTTTTGGTATTTATCTTTGGCATGCTGGGAGCTACGGCACTGGAGCTTGTGACCGGGATCTGTATGGAAAAGCTGTTCCATGTCCGTTATTGGGATTACAGCAATCAGAAATTTAATTATAAGGGACATATCTGTCTGTCGTCTTCTCTGGCGTGGGGCGCGTTTTCACTGGCCATGATCTACGGTTTTCACAAGCCGATCGAAAGGCTCGTGACATCCATTCCTTTCGCATGGCTCGATATCCTGACGACGGTCTTAACCGTTGTGGTTGCAGCCGATTTTGCAGTCAGCTTCAAGACAGCTATGGAGCTGCGCGACATTCTGGACAATATGGAGCGTGTCAAAGACGAAATGAAGCGCTTACAGAAGCGTGCTGAGGTCATAGAAGCATTTTTAGCTGAGGATTTCCAGGATGCCAAGGATCAGATTAAGGAAGGCGTGCAGGAACGCAGAGAACAGTTTGCCGAGGATATGCAGGAACGCAGAGAACAGTTTGCAGAAGATATGCAGGAGCGTAAAGAGCAGTTTACCGAGGGCGTGCAGGAGTACAGGGATCAGCTTGTCGAGGGTATGAAAGAGCGCAGAGACAGCATGATGGAGGAATGGCAGCAGAAGAAGGAAAATGCCAGACTGCAGCTGCAGGAAATCCGCAATAAGCAGAATACATATACAGAGCGCATGAAAAACGGCATGCCGGGAAATGCATCTATTGCAGGGCTTTTAAAACGAAATCCTTCAGCCGTGTCCCGCAGACATGTACAAAGCTTTAAAGAGTACAAAAAGGAATTGCTTGAAAACAGAAAGAAAAGAAACGACCGAGAAAAATAGGCAGAGACCGGAAGGAAAGCAATGGAAGTACGATTGACGGAAAATCTACAGGAATATATGAAAAAAACAGGGAAGCAGAGCATTATGGTGGAGGTTATCCAGACACAGAATTCCGATTTTGATGTCACGGAAATCTGCCCCAGACTGATTCCGGAAAAGATGGCGGAGAATCTGATCAATAAAAAAAATTACCGGGAGGTTGCGGCACCGTACGGAAGAGTACTGATGCCGCCCTACCGGCTTGAGATCGAGCCGGTGGTGACCTTCCGGTTGAAATCCTTCCTGTTTATTAAATGGATCAGGCAGGAAGGCATATCTTTGTAAAAAATATCTTTTGCCCCTGACATCATAATATCTTTTAACGGATATTATCTAAAGATAAAGCATGTGTTTTTGAAGAGAATCGTGAGGTTTTCTTCTTTTTTTATGAAACCGCAGCAAGATCCGAATGAATGGATAAAGTTTTATTTCAATCCCTGAATCAGAATAAAGAGGATCAGAACCGGTAAAACGATCAGGAAATACCATTTCATCCAGCCTGCAAACTTGATACCCTTTCCGGTATTGGCTTCGACCTGATAGTTTTGAAAGCCCCAGCCCCACTTGGTAACGCAGAACAGAAGATAGATCAGGGAGCCGATCGGCAGCAGCAGGTTGCTGACAATAAAGTCCTCGCTGTCTAAAATGTCCCTGCCGCCGATAAGATGGACGTTGCTCCATACGTTATAGCCAAGAACGCAGGGGAGACTCACGATCAGTACGATGATGCAGTTGATGATGGCAGCCTTTTTCCGGCTGATTCCAAAGGTGTCGATGCAGGAAGAAAGGATGTTTTCAAAAACGGCGATGACAGTTGAAAAGCTGGCAAATGTCATAAATAAAAAGAATAAGGCACCCCAGATCCTGCCGCCGGACATATTGACAAATACGTTGGGCAGTGTCACGAAAATGAGACTCGGTCCGGCATCCACCTCTACGTTGAAGCTAAAGCATGCAGGGAAAATGATCAGTCCCGACATAATGGCAACGAAGGTATCGAGTGCACAGATCCGCAGACCTTCGCTCGGAAGTGTGTGCTCACGTCCCATATAACTTCCGAAAATTTCCATGGCGGCTACGCCGAGACTTAAGGTAAAGAAAGACTGGTTCATGGCAGAGGCAATGATCTTGCCGATACCGATCGTCTTGATGGCATCAAGGTTTGGAACCAGATAAAAACGCAGACCTTCGGCCGTGCCGGAAAGTGTCATGCTATGTACGGCAAGTACAACGATCAAAACAAGCAAAGAGCACATCATGACCTTGCTGATCCGCTCCAGACCATTTTGCAGGCTTCTGCTGCATACTAAAAAGCCCAGGATAACGACTACAGCCATCCAGATGCCCATTTCACCCGGATTTTGCAGCATATTGAAAAATTCGGCGCTGCAGCTTTCGGTATCCATCCCATGATGGAAGGTGCCTGTGGCAAATTTGAAAAAGTAGGAAATCATCCATCCGGCTACGGTGGTGTAGTACATCATCAGCACATAACAGCCAAGGATGGCAATATATCCGTGGATATGCCAGAAGCTGCCCTTTTTTTCAAGGGTCTTGTAGCCTAAAACAGCACTTTTTCTGCTGGCACGTCCTACAGCAAGCTCCATGGTAAGGACGGGAAGTCCCATTGTGATCAGAAATACAAGATAGAGCAAAACAAAGAGACCGCCGCCGCTTTGTCCGACAACATAAGGGAAACGCCAGACGTTGCCAATTCCAATGGCACAGCCGGCACTGACCAGTAAAAAGCCCAGTCGTGACTTAAAAGATTCTCGTTCCAAAATAATACTTCCTCCTAAAATTTGAGTAATTGTTTGACTATGCGCCGTATAAGGCGCTAATATTACAATTTTACAGGGTGTTGACAATTTTGACAATATGAAAGTACCATGATGACAGAGATTGATAACAGAGATTGATGACAGGGATTGATGTCAGAGATTTGCATATGATGGCTGAGTTGGCAAAAAATTGAATTACGGAAGAAAGATACGAGGAATGAATATGAAGGAAAACGGCCGGTTGGTTGTATGTATGGGAAAGGGTGCGCAGCCGGATGCGGCTGTGGCACTGGCAAAACGTGTCGGTGCAGAGATTGCAGATGCGCCCGGCGATGGACTGACATTGTGGATAGACGGAAAAGGTGTTTCACTGCATGGCTATGGATTGAGCTATGCCGGTGATTTTACGCAGATGCTGCACAGGATCACGGATGGACGGCTGTCGCATGAGATGTTGGTCCGTGTGGCCAAAACGGGGGAAGAAAAACCGCGTGCCATTGATGCAACAGCCGGAATGGGAGAGGATTCGCTTTTGCTTGCGGCATGTGGCTATGATGTGACATTGTATGAGCAAAATCCGGTTGTTGCAGCTTTATTAAAGGATGCGATCCGGCGTGGCAGAAAGCATCCGGTACTGGGTGAAATCGTAAAGCGGATGCATCTGATCGAGGGCGACAGTATAGAACTGATGAAGGAGTATCCCGCAAAGCCGGATCTGATCTATCTGGATCCGATGTTTCCGGCCAGACAAAAGAGCGGACTGATCGGAAAGAAGCTTCAGCTGATCCAGAAGCTGGAGCAGCCATGTCCGGAGGAAACGGATCTGTTTGAAGCAGCCGCAAAGCTGCAACCGTCAAAGCTGGTCGTAAAAAGACCGTTGAAGGGACCGGTACTGGCAGGGAAGACGCCGGGATACAGTGTAAAAGGCAAGGCGATACGTTACGATATTTATGTATGAAAGTTTGAGGTTAATGAAAAATGCAAGGCTGGCCGATATAAATAATACACCCTATGGAGGTGGAATCATGAATTCAGCTGCAGTTGTACAATCAACTGTAAAAGAGAAGGGAGATGTATTATTTGAAAATTGATTCCAGTTTTGTAGGAATGGAATCCACCAGAAGGTATACTTCTGTAAATGCCCGCGAAGTGAGCTATCGTATGAATGCCAGTTCGCCGGTATCTGCCAAGGATGGTGCAACAAGCTTTGCCGATTTTTTATCGGGTGGAGCACAGGAAGAGGAGGTATCTCTGCAGGACCGTGTCTTAGCCGCGTCTGTGAGCAGAAATGTTTCCGATGTAGACGAAAAACGCAGCATTGAGAGTATTAAATTCCAATGTATGCAGTATTTGCTTTACTGGTTATTCGGAGGAAAGCGGCCTGTGGACAGTGATCTTTTATCGCAGTCCGCCGGTGGAACTACCGGTCTGAATACTACATACACAACGACCATGGATGTTTCGGCAATGGAATATCATGCCGAGAGTGAAGAAACCGCTTTTTCCACAACAGGAAAGGTTGTGACGGCAGATGGCAGGGAGATAGAGTTTAATCTGGATCTGTCCATGAGCCGCAGCTTTGAAGAGTATTATGAAGCCCATTATACAAGAGAGGTCACACAGATGCTGGATCCGCTTGTTATCAATCTGGATACCGATATCGCAGGTCTTTCCGATCAGAAATTCGAGTTTGATCTAGATTGTGATGGTGTCAAGGAGCAGATATCCATGTTGGAGCATGGCAGCGGTTATCTTGCCCTGGATAAAAACGGCGACGGTGTGATCAATGACGGTTCTGAGCTTTTCGGAACCGGTTCGCAGGATGGCTTTGCAGACCTTGCCATGTATGATGAAGATGGAAACGGCTGGATTGATGAAAACGACGAGATCTTTGAGCGCCTGCTCATCTGGGCGAAAGATGCCGATGGCAATGACCAGCTGTACACACTGAAGGAAGCCGGTGTCGGGGCTGTCTGTCTGCACAGGGTTTCCACAGATTTTATGATGAATGCATCCAATAATAATCAGACATACGGACAGCTGCGTTCGACCGGTGTCTTTTTATATGAAAACGGAACAGCCGGATCTGTGCAGCAGCTTGATCTGGCGATCTGATATCAGGGTACAAAGATTAAAAAGTCGTTCGTGCTTGCACGATAAGACTTTTAAACTTGGGACCCACCAAACATGAGAAAGTAGCGATTTACGTAGTAAATCAGCGGATTTCGAATGTTTGAGAATTGCAGGAGCTGCTTTGCAGCGGAGCAATTCGTGGATATCAAGGGTCAAAAGATTAAAAAGTATAGAAAAACAATATCATATGTATAAAAATATTTCGCCTCGGCAATACTATTGTCGAGGTGATTTTTTATGAAGAGACATAGATTTACAAAATGGAATAAAGAACGTATCTCTGTATATGCATCCGCTGCGCTGGTGCTGGGTGTCTGTGTAGTCTCAGGAATTTATGCCACGCATGAAGCACCGTCCAAGACACAGATTATCGATATGGAAAGTGCAGATGAAGGTGAGGCTTACCCTGACAATGCCAACATGGAAGCCAATGCAGAAAATAAAGATACAACACAGGAATCTGTTCCGACAGCCGGAGAATCGGAAAGTCCGATGCCGGCCGCTTCTTCTCTTGCGCAGGAATATGCAAACCGGGCAAGGGAGCAGCAGAAAAATATGGAAGAAAGTGCAGATCTGACAGGGGATGCCGAAACAGCGGTTGAGGAAATCGTTCCGACAACCTCCGGCAGCAAAAGCAAGGCTGTAAATGAAGAGCTGCATTTCAATCCGCAGGATGGAATGAGCTGGCCGGTACAGGGCAATGTCATTCTCAATTACAGTATGGATGAGAGAATATATCTTGCGACCCTCAATGAGTACTGTTATTATCCGGCAATCGCCATCAGTGCACCGCAGGATACCGCAATTTGTGCCGCTGCCAGAGGAAAGGTCACAACGATCGGATATAATGAAGAGATCGGGCAGTATGTGAGCATGGATCTGGGAGACGGATATACATTGACGTATGGACAGCTAAAGGATGTGTGTGCCAAGCAGGGAGATATTGTAAGCCGCGGACAGATCATCGGTAATGTGGCAGATCCGACCAAGTATTATGCACTGGAGGGAGCCAATCTTTATGTCAAAATGGAGCATAACGGCGAAACCATGAATCCGGTTTTATACTTTCAATGAAAGAAAAATTTAGATCATGTGTGACTTTACCGATTTAAGACGTTAAGGTATAATATGATACGAAGAGTCATAAAACAGAACTTTTTCTGTTCGCAGGAAATAAGTTCTGTTTTCATGATTTTTGAGATTATGAATGATACATATGGAGAACAGATTTGAAAAAAAGATGGTTGCCGTTTCTTTTATGTCTGCTTCTGGCAGCGGGTCTGATCCTGGTCGGTCTTTTTTTATCAAAGAAAAACAGGGCAAGTGGGGTAGAGGTATTTTTGCCATCCGCACAGAGCCCGTCTGCAAACGATGTCACAGAGGATGGGAGCCTGTCACAGTCAGTCAGTGATAATGACAGTTTAAAGGTTTCTTCCGTGATCAAAACAGACGGTCTGGGATATCAGGTAAACGATAAGAAAAAAGCCTATTTTGAAAAGGGAGAGGAAGGGACGTGTTTCCAGGTAGTGGATGCTCACACCAGGAAGACCGTATTTACCGGACAAGTCGACAGAAAAGGTACGGGTGATTTTTCCGGGGTCACAGCTCCGGGAATTTATTATATTGAGGCGGCGCATGTCGGACGGTCCGGACAGTTTGTGATTCTGGAGGACAAATACAGGGATATGGCAGACAGTCTGTATCAGGAGTTTTTTTCCTATGCACAGGCAAAAGGAACCGATACAGCGGACAGGCTGCAGATTCTTTCATGGATTTTGCGTTATGCGGACACCTATACAGATACTTCGGAATATTCCTTTTTGGCAGATGATATCCGTGGCAGGACGGACGGCGGATATCTGTCCGGCTGCATGGAGATCGCGGATGATCTGATAAATGAGATAGAGGGTGCCGCTACAGAGAAGCTTTCCTTGTACAGTGTTGTTATGGCATCATTATCGCAGAAGATTCAGGCATATGACAGGGAAAGATCCAATACATATTTAAAAGAGGCTGTCGGGGCGTACGCCAATGTCGTGCAGAGAAAAAATGAGCTGACGGATGAAGCATGGATTTTTTATGCGGCAGCGCAATTATATAAAACAACCGGACAGCCGGCATATCGTGTTGTTGCAGAGCAGTATCTGAAGGCGGCTAAAGAGGAAGAAAGGTTTGTAAAGGATGATCCGCAAGATAAACAGCGGGCGGATGAAGCCTTTGTTTTTGGTCTTGTGACTTATCTGCAGACGACGGACAAGGTTGATGTGGATCTGTGTGAAAACGGTATGAAGATGTTGATCCGTCAGGCAGAAGTCTATGCTGAAATGACGGAAGCTGATTTTTACGATGGTTTCGGGGGTGATGCCGCAAGCTGTCTGATTACTGACAGACTTTATGTGATAGCGATCGTTGAGCATGTTATTGTCAGTCAGGAATACAACAATATTCTGAAAGCAGCAATTCACAATCTGGGAGGCTGCAATAGGGATGGGCAGATCTATCTGTCAGAGCATGGGATTATCCGTACGGATTATGATGAGCCGGGAAGTGATGCTGTCAATGCAGCGGCTTATTATTATCTGTTAGGCCAGATCTGTGAAAGTGATTACAAGGAAAACGAAAGTATCAGAAGTGAAGCAATGGAAAGTGAGGAACCATAAATGAAGATTGCAGTGTTAGCAGGAGGTACCAGTACAGAAAGAGATGTATCTCTGGTTTCCGGGACCGGCGTTTACCGGGCCTTGAAGAAAAAGGGACATGAAGTTGTATTGTTGGATGTATATCTGGGCATAGAGCTTTCAAAAGAGGAAAAGGAAAATATTTTTTCTGATCCGAGAGATTTCAGCGAGGGAATAAAACCGGTAACAGAGATCAATCCGGATGTCAGCAAGATCATTGCACAGCGTTCCGATCCGGAACTGGGATTTTTTGGCCCCAACGTGCTTGATATCTGCCGCATGGCGGATATTGTATTTCTGGCGCTGCACGGTATGAATGGCGAGGATGGACGTATTCAGGCAGCCTTTGACCTTTTAAATATCAAATATACCGGAACCGACTATATCAGCAGTACTCTTGCCATGGATAAGGCTCTGACCAAGGATATTTTTATGCAGGCAAAGGTTTTGACGCCTTATGGCTTTGGCATCAAAAAAGGAGAAGAGCTGCCTGCGATCAGCTTTCCCTGCGTTGTCAAGACCAGTCACGGCGGTTCGAGCGTCGGTGTTTATTTTGCCGATGATGAAAAGCAGCTTCAGGATGCATTAAAGGATGCATATACATATGAGGATGAGGTTGTCATCGAGCAGTTTATCAAAGGCCGTGAATTTACGGATGTTGTCATTGACGGAGAGGCTTATCCGGTCGTACAGATTGCGCCCAGGGAAGGCTTTTACGATTACAAAAACAAGTATCAGGCAGGAAGTACGGAAGAAATCTGTCCGGCACCTATTTCCAAAGAACTGACTGAGCGTATCCAGGATGTGGCAAAGGCTGCGTACAAGGCATTACGTCTTAAAGTATATGCACGTATGGACTTTATTGTGGATGATAAGGAACAGATTTACTGCCTCGAAGCCAATACCCTGCCCGGTATGACACCAACATCCCTGATTCCGCAGGAGGCGGCAGCGGTAGGAATCGGATATGAGGATCTGTGCCAGATGCTGGTTGAGTTATCACTGGCTAAATACGAATGATATCAGAGCGGCAGATATTCGGCTGCTTTGGGACCGGATTATGAGGTGTCCTGCATCTATGCAGTCTTCATATAAGTATGAGAAAAAGAGGGAAATAAAGGATGATGAAGGAATTGAGCTGCCTGGAGGCAGCAAAAGCGGTAGGCGGTACATTTTACGGAAGTAAAGAGGCCGGTGAGGTCTGTATAAAAGGTGTTGCGGTCGATTCACGAAAGGTTCCGGAAAACGGCCTGTTTGTAGCAATAGCCGGGGAACATGTTGACGGACATAAATTTATTCCCTCGGTATTGGAAAATGGTGCTGCCTGTGCATTGAGCGAACAGAAGCTGACCGATGTTGAACCGTACATTCTTGTTGACAACACGCAGAGAGCCTTGAGAGATCTGGCTGAATACTACCGTCAAAAGCTGGATGTTACGGTAGTTGGTGTGACAGGCAGTGTCGGAAAGACCAGTACAAAGGAAATGCTTGCCTCTGTACTTTCACAAAAATATCAAGTACAGAAAACAGCAGGTAATTTTAACAATGAGATCGGTCTGCCACTGACGGTTTTCACGATCGGAACAGAGCACGAGATTGCCATTCTGGAAATGGGTATCAGTGACTTCGGAGAGATGAGCAGGCTGGCTAAGATCGCAAGACCGGATTATATGGTCATTACCAATATCGGGCAGTGTCATCTGGAAAATTTAAAGACCAGAGACGGTATCTTAAGAGCCAAGACAGAGTGCTTTGAGTATATGAAGGATTCTTCCAAAATCATTTTAAACGGTGATGACGACAAGCTTTCCGGAATTAAGAGTGTACCCGGCAAGGAGCTTCATTTCTTTTCCTTTTCCAACGCATCCTGTGATGCCTATGCGTCGGATGTACAAAACAGACAGCTTTATGGAAGTGATGCCGTGATCCACCTGAAAAACGGTGAAGCAGAAGAGCGCTTTCCGGTGCATATTTCTCTCCCGGGAGACCACATGGTCATGAATGCGGTTGCCGCTGCGCTTTTAGGTCACCTGTTAGGACTTGATGATGAGCAGATCGCAGAAGGAATTGCAGGTGTGGAAGCGATGGACGGACGTGGCAAAATGATCCGGACAGAACGTTATACGCTGATCGATTCCTGCTATAATGCCAATCCAAAAGCGGTAAAGGCCGAGCTGGATTTGTTAGCATGTGCTAACACACGTAAGGTGGCTTTGCTTGGTGACATGCTTGAACTTGGTAATAATGAAAAAGATCTGCATTATGAAGTGGGAAACTACGCCTGTAAAAAGGGCATTGATGTGCTGATCTGTGTCGGAACACTTTCTGAATATACCGCGAAAGGTGCACAGGAATCGGATGATAAGGACGGAACCGAGGTCTATTATTTCACAGATAAGCCGGCATTTATGAAGACCGCAGATGCAATCCTGAGAGAGGATGATACCGTTTTGATAAAGGCCTCCAACGGATCCGGCTTCCGTGAACTTTTAGATTATTTGTCTGCTTCCAAAAGCTTTTGATTTTTTAAATAAGTTTCTAAAATGATTTCTCTGACGTTCTCGCATAATTGCTTCTTTTCATCTCTTGTCAGGCTGGCTGTTTCAATCGGTTTGCCATACTCAAGGATGACTTTGGAAGGAACGATGCGGGGACGTTGTTTTTCGTAGATAGCTTCGGAATTGTTGATCGTAACCGGTATGATCGTACATCCGGTTCTTTCTGCGATCTTGAAAGTACCCTTGTGAAATTCCTGTAATGGTTCATCTGTCTTGTTCCGTGTGCCTTCCGGGCATACATGGACGGAGATGCCGTTGTTGATCAGATCAATGGCATCCTTGATTGTCTGCATACCTTTTTTGATATCGCTGCGATCTAAAAACAGGCAGTGCATATAGCGCATCCAGCGGGAAAAAGACGGAATTTTGGCCATGACATCCTTGGCAATATAACCGGTCTGTCTCGGGACACGGTAATAGGTCAGGATGACATCATAATAACTGCGGTGATTGCTGATATATAAAACCGGCCGATCCTTTGGCACATTTTCCTCACCGATAACGGTAAGATCGACGCCGGATATCACCTTAACACACCGGAATGCCCAGCCGACGATCGCAAGGGAGACCCTGCCTTTGATTTCGGGATTGAATTTGCCGATAATAAACAGAACAAACTGGATCGGGAGACTGACGATCAGAAATAAAACAACACAGACAAAAATAATAATAAAACGTATCATAATAAATGGAGCTGTCCTTTCGTGAGAGATAAGTAAGTGCGTGTGAAAATACCGGATTGCTGCGTGCATGGCACTCCGCAATCCTCAGAAACATTCGTAATCCGCGCATTTTTCTTTGAAAAATGGCTGCTTACTCATGTTTCTGGCGGGTCAAGAAGGCAGAAAACCTCTTGCAAGCGAGCTTGCATCGGCTTTCTGTCTTTTTGACCCTAGTATTTTCATTATATAAAAAATAAAAAATAAAGACAAGCCAAAAGGTTATAGCCGGCTGCTTTCCAACATATTTTTATAAAAAGCCATTGGATGAACAATATGTTGGATATATACAGAAAAATAGGCTGCGGAATAAGGAAACACAGTATTCGGACCGGTTTTATACTGCTGCTTTTGGGGATGCTGTGCGGATGCGGCAAAAAAGAGGAGGCTCCCGAAAAGGTGCGTGATCTGGAGCTTACGGTTGTTGCAAAAGAAAATCTTCCGGAGGAACTTTTGCAGATCGTGGAGAGTAAAAAGTCGGTGCCATTTAAATTTACCTTTAACGATGGGGAATACCTGTATATCTGTGTCGGATATGGGGAGCAGGAAAGCGGAGGTTACAGTATTACAGTAGAAGATCTGTATCTGACACAAAATGCGATCTATGCCAAAACCTGTCTGATCGGGCCCGGACCGGATGTACCGGATGACGGTGTTTATTCCTATCCGTACATTGTGTTAAAAACAGAATACCTCGATTATTCGGTTGTCTTTGATTAGGCAAAATGCTATACTTTTTTTAGCCTTATGGCATGAAGATGAATGGAGAAAAATACATGTTGCTGATTCAGAATGCGAGGGTGGTTGATCCGGTTTCCCAGACCGATGAAATGCTTGATCTTGTGATCGATCAGGGAAAGATCGCAAAGATTTTGAGACCGGAGGAAACACCTCAGTTTATAAAGACACACGAGGTAAAAACAGAGGATGCGAAAGGATGCGTGGTATCACCGGGATTGTGGGATGTGCATGTGCATTTTCGCGATCCGGGATTTACCTACAAGGAAGATATCGAAAGCGGCGCAAGGGCCGCTCTGGCCGGCGGGATCACAACGGTTGTATTGATGGCCAATACCAATCCTGTGGTAGATAATCCGGAGACGCTTCAATATGTGATAAATAAGGGAGCGCGGACCGATCTCCATGTGAAGACCTGCGCTTCGATCAGTGTCGGATTAAAGGGAAAACAGTTAGTCGATATGGAGACTTTAAAGGAAAACGGAGCGGTTGGATTTACCGATGACGGAATACCGCTTTTAGATGAAAGCTTTGTAATAGAAGCCATGAAGAAGGCGTCTGATCTGCATATGCCTTTGAGCTTCCATGAGGAGAACCCCGCATATATCAAAAATAATGGTGTTAACCGAGGTAAGGCGAGTGCCTGTTATGGTATCGACGGCTCTGACCGTATGGCTGAAATATCCATGATAGAAAGAGATATCCGCTTAGCTGCCGAAACCGGTGCAGAGATCGATATCCAGCATATCAGTACGGCAGAGGGAGTTGAACTGGTGCGTCAGGCCAGAAAAAAATATCCCAATATCCATGCGGAGGCAACACCTCATCATTTTTCCCTGACTGAGGATGCGGCAATAGAGCATGGAACACTGGCCAAGATGAATCCGCCGCTTCGTACCGAAGAGGATCGTGAAGCCATTATCAGAGGGCTTGCGGATCAGACGATAGAAATCATTGCAACCGATCATGCTCCTCATGCTGCAGAGGAAAAGGCAAAGGATATTACTGCCGCTCCGAGCGGTATTCTGGGTCTGGAGACGGCACTTCCGTTAGCAGTGACTAATCTTGTGAGACCCGGACATATGACCCTTATGCAGGTTTTGGAAAGAATGACTGCGGGTCCGTGCAGGCTGTATCATATGGAGCCACCCCAAATCGCAGAGGGAGAAAATGCGGATCTGGTCGTTTTTAATCCGGATGAGACCTTTGTATATGAAAAATCCCTGTCCAAATCTCAAAACTCTCCGTTTTTGGGACAAACACTGTATGGCAAGATCCATATGACGATCACGGACGGAAAAATTGTATACAGAGCGGCAGAAATATGATGGAAACAAAAAATACGGCAGATAGGTAAAATACAGCAGATAGGTAAGATATATCAGAAAGAGAAAATACAGCAGAAATAGAAAATACGACAGAAAGAGGAAATAAAATGGGAAAAAGAAAAGAAACTGCCAGTGTGCAGAAACAGACCTGTATTGCTCCCGGTATTTATGATATGTGGATCAATACCACATTGGCCAAGGAAGCAAAGCCGGGTCAGTTTATCAATGTTTATCCGGAAGACAGCTCCACGCTTCTTCCCCGACCGATCAGTATCTGTGAGGCCGACGGAGACCAGAATAAGCTCCGTATCGTTTACCGTACAGCGGGAAAGGGCACAACGGAATTTTCCAAATACCGGGAAGGAAAGGATATTGCCATCCTCGGTACTCTGGGAAACGGGTTTCCGCTGGACAAGGCAAAAGGAAAAAAATGCTTCCTGATGGGTGGCGGAATTGGTATTCCCCCGATGGTGCAGTTAGCAAAGAAGCTGCATGAGCAGGGCGACTGTGAGATACAGATCATTGTCGGCTACCGTGATGCCGACCTGTTTTTACAAAAAGATCTGGAAAAGTATGGAAGGGTCTATGTTGCAACAGAGGATGGAAGCGTTGGCAGCAAGGGAAATGTCATGGATGCGATCCGTGAAAACCGGTTAAGTGCAGATGTGATCTATGCCTGCGGCCCGATGCCGATGCTTCGGGCAATCAAAAAGTTTGCAGAGGCTAACAATATGGAGGCATATATTTCCCTCGAAGAAAGAATGGCCTGCGGTGTCGGTGCCTGCCTGGGCTGTGTATGCAAGACCACACATAAGGATCATCATTCCCATGTAAACAATGCAAGAGTATGTACGGATGGTCCGGTATTTGAGGCAAAGGAGGTAGACATCTGATGGAAGCACAAAAGACAGTACAGACAAAGCTCAATACAGAAGTTACAATAGCGGGTGTCACCTTTAAAAATCCGGTTATGACTGCATCCGGTACATTTGGCTCCGGAATGGAGTACGGAGAATTTGTTGATCTGAATAAGCTGGGAGCTGTTGTCACAAAAGGGGTAGCCAATGTGCCGTGGCCGGGCAATCCCACACCGAGAGTGACAGAGACCTATGGCGGCATGTTAAATGCCATCGGTCTGCAAAATCCCGGAATCGATGTTTTTATTGAACGTGATCTGGAATTTTTAAAACAATATGATACAAAGGTAATCGTCAATGTATGCGGAAAGAGCGTTGAGGATTATTTAGAGGTTGTGGAACGCTTATCCGATGAGGCGGTTGATATGCTTGAGATCAACGTATCCTGTCCCAATGTCAAGGAGGGCGCCATCGCATTTGGCCAGAAGGCAGATGCTTTGTATGATATCACATCACAGATCAAAAAAGTCGCAGCCCAGCCGGTTATCATGAAATTAAGCCCCAACGTCACCGACATTACCGAGATGGCAAAGGCGGCAGAGGCTGCCGGAGCAGATGCGCTTTCCATGATTAATACTATTACCGGTATGAAGATCGATATCCACCGCAGAAAGTTTGCCTTGGCTAACAAGACGGGCGGAATGTCAGGACCTGCGATCAAACCGGTAGCTGTGCGGATGGTTTACCAGACCGCCCAGGCTGTTAAGATTCCGATCATTGGCATGGGCGGTATTGCCAATGCGGAAGATGCCATTGAATTTTTACTGGCAGGTGCAACGGCCGTAAGTATCGGAGCCATGAATTTTATCAATCCTTATACTACGGTTGAAACCGTTCAGGGTATTGAAGATTATATGAGAAAGTATCAGATTACCGATATTAAGGAACTGATCGGAGCCGTTCAGTAAAACAGGATGGTTATCATGCATTTTTAGTCATATCTTTTTGGGACATATCATAAGATGTAATAAGCCTAAGGAGGTTGGATGAAAATGCTGGAACTTACAAAGAAAAATATACATATGGACTGCATAAAGGCAAAAGCAGGCAATCAGATTACGATTGAGGATGATGTAAATATTCCGGATTTGCGCCCTGACATCGATAAGGTTATTTTCCAGTCGGGCATTATCCGGCTGGAGGAAGTCAGACCCGGCAATGATCAGGTTGGTGTGAAAGGGTCTTTGGCGGTCCATGTTCTTTATCAGAGTGAGGAAGAAGAGGAGCCCTTCAGCAAGATTGAAACAGAGCTGCCATTTGATGAACTGTTCCATATGGATGGTGTTGAGGCATCGGACAGTGTCTGTGTCCGGTATGAGCTGGAGGATCTTTCCGTGGGTGTGATCAATTCCAGAAAGATCAGCGTGCGTGCGCTTGTCACCCTGGAATTGTTAGCACGTGCTATCTATGATGAATGTGCCGCTACGGATGTAAATGCTGAAATTACGACGGAATATCGTAAAAAGCCTTTGCATGTACTTGAGACGACTGTGTGCAAAAAGGATGTTTTCCGATTCCGACATGAAGAAACACTTCCCGGACAGTATCCCAATATTCTGGAGATTCTTTATGGATCGGTTATGCCTGTGAATATGGAGTGTGTGCCGGAGGAAGGAAAGCTGGCGGTACGTGGTAATATGCAGCTGTTCTTCATGTACACACCCGATGGCGAGGAAGATGGCAGCCGCTTTTTTGAAACAACGGTTCCGATACAGGGAGAGATCGTATGTAACGGCTTACAGTCACAGATGATACCGAGTGTCTGTATCACGGTGTCCGATGTCAGTTATGAGGTAAAAGCGGATTATGACGGCGAGGATCGTATTATTTCGACAGAGGTCACCTTTGATCTGGATATAAAGGCATATGAGGAAAAGACCTATGACATCCTTTCAGATATGTACTGCGTTACAAAAAATATTGAAACAGAGTGCCGCGAGACAATGTTTTTACAGCTTTTGCTACAGCAGCAGGCCAGAACACGGATCAAGGAACGGCTGAAGCTGGAGGAAGAGTGTATTGACTTAATCCATCATGAGGAAAGCGTGACTTTGGAAGAGACCGAGGTGGAGGATGGAAAGCTGAATCTGATCGGCAATATGCAGTTGAGATGTCTGTATGCCTCCGATATGGATATGAAGGAGCTGCATTATATTGAGCGTGATATTCCATTTTATTATACCGTTGAAAATCTGGATGTAAAAGGTAAGGAAATCCATCCGGAGATTTGCATGCAGATTGCACAGGTAGATCTGATGGTGCCGGATTCCGGAACATTGGAATGCAATGCGACGGTCAGCATCAATATGTTATTGTTGGAAGAAAAGAAAGAGTGTGTCATTACGGAAGCAGAGATCACGGACTTTGCAGCCGAACAGCTGCAGAATCTGCCGGGAATGGTCATTTATATTGTAAGACCGGGAGACAGTTTGTGGCAGATCGGAAAGGAATACCTGATATCGGTTGATGAGATTAAAACATTAAATGAACTGGAAACAGATGAAATCCATCCGGGAGACCGGTTGCTTTTGATGAAAAACAGGGCCTGAAAGGGCTCTGTTTTCTGTTGTTTTGGTTGCATTAGTAATTTTTTTTCGATATAATTGTATACAAAATACGCTATTTGTACAAAATGAACCGGTACGAAAAACAGAATGGAAAACAGGGGTATAAAGATATGGGGAACGGACAAATTATAAAAGATGCACATGCCAAAATCAATCTGGGACTGGATGTATTGAGAAAAAGAGAAGACGGTTATCATGAGGTGAAGATGATCATGCAGACGATAGGCCTGCACGATACACTGACCTTCAGTCGGACAGAGGATGAAGGGATCGTGATCGAATCGGACAGCGGCAGACTGCCTCTTGATGAACATAATCTGATCTGTAAGGCGGCAAAGATCTTTTTTGAAGAGGTCGGACAGGCATTCGGTGTGCATGTCTTTTTGGAGAAACGAATTCCCATCGCTGCGGGAATGGCAGGAGGAAGTACAGATGCTGCAGCTGCCTTTGAGGCGTTAAATGAACTGGCAGGGTGCCCGTTCAGTCAGGAAAAGCTGATGAAAATCGCTGTACGTGTCGGTGCGGATGTTCCCTATTGTATTTTGAAAGGTACGGCCCTTTCGGAAGGAATTGGGGAGATATTGACAGCTTTACCGCCGGTAGCACCGGCTAACCTTGTGATCGCCAAGCCGGATATTGATGTTTCAACAGCCTTTGTATACAAAAATCTCAGAGTAAATGAGCTTGACAGCCATCCGGATATTGACGGGATGAGGGCAGCTATTGAAAAAAATGATCTACAGGGTGTGACAAAAAGGCTTGGAAATGTGCTGGAGACCGTGACAATACCGGCACATCCCATTATCGGAAAGATCAAGGCCTGTTGTATGACAAACGGAGCTGTGAATGCTTTGATGAGCGGAAGCGGACCGACTGTATTTGCAATATTTGACAGCCCGGTAAAAGCCGGACGGGCAGCGGAAAAGATACGCAGTGAGTTTCAACTGGATGAAGTGTATGTGACAGAGTTTTGGGGACAATAGGAGGTGCCTTGTATGATGATGATGGATATTATGCAACAAAATATGAATGAATATCTTCCATTGAGAGATGTTGTTTTTAATACCTTAAGACAGGCAATTCTCACCGGTGAATTAAAGCCCGGGGAGCGTCTGATGGAAATTCATCTTGCCGATCGACTGGGGGTAAGCCGTACTCCGATCAGAGAAGCAATCCGCAAGCTGGAGCTGGAAGGTCTTGTGGTGATGATCCCCAGAAAGGGAGCCCAGGTTGCCAAGATCACCGAGAAAAATTTAAAGGATGTGCTTGAGGTCAGAAGAGCTCTGGATACACTTGCCGTCAGACTTGCCTGCAAACGGATGGACGATACTTACAAAAAGCAGCTTCGTGAAGCCTGTGATGAGTTTGCAAAGGTTGTCAAATGCAGTAATACCAAAGATATCACAGAGGCGGATGTCCGTTTTCATGATATTATCAACCAGTCTACCGGCAATGACAGACTGATCCAGCTTGTCAACAACCTTGCTGAGCAGATGTATCGTTATCGTCTGGAATATATCAAGGATGCAGCTTATCATAATCGGCTGATCGATGAGCATGAAGAAATTTACAATGCCATTCTGGAGCGGGATGAGGAACGTGCTGCGAAAGCGGTTGTTGTGCATATTGACAATCAGGAGGCCTCTATACTGGAGCATCTTAATCTGGATGCATAGGATGCTTTCTCATGTTGTATAAATATAGAAAACATGTCAACACTCTTTATGTCAGGATAATATGATATCAGGGTCAAAAGGTCAAAAAGTCGTTCGTGCTTGCACGATAAGACTTTTGAACTTGGGACCCGCCAAACATGAGAAAGTAGCGATTTACGCAGTAAATCAGCGGATTTCGAATGTTTGAGAATTGTGGGAGCTGCTTTGCAGCGGAGCAATTCGTGGATATCAAGTTAGGGGCAAAATACCTTTTGACCCTGACTTTACGATATTGTACAACAAATATCCGATATTATCCAATGAAAATATATTTTTAGTATTATATAATGCAATAAACGAAAGGAAGAAAAACCTATGCCGAATTATAAAAAAACAAAGCTCGCCTGTTATCTGGGATTTATTACACAGGCGATCGTCGCAAATTTTACACCGCTTTTATTTTTGACATTCCATAACGATTATCATATTTCACTCGGAAAAATATCCTTGATCCCGGTCTGCTTTTATTTTATGCAGCTTCTGATCGATCTGTTTTGTGCTAAATGGGTGGATAAGATCGGTTACCGCATCTGCATTGTGATATCTGAGGTATTTTCTGCTGCCGGATTGATCGGGTTAGCAATCCTGCCCGATCTTCTCCCCAGTCCGTTTGCCGGAATTATGATCAGTGTCATCATATACTCTGTCGGAAGCGGCCTGATCGAAGTCCTCTGCAGCCCTATTATTGAGGCCTGCCCATTTGAAAATAAAGATGCAGCCATGAGTCTGCTTCATTCATTTTACTGCTGGGGCTGTGTCGGAACTATTTTACTTTCTACCTTATTTTTCTCCATATTCGGTATCGGAGGCTGGAAGTGGCTGTCCGTATTATGGGCGCTGATTCCCGCGATCAATATATACAATTTCGCCACCTGTCCGATAGAGCCCCTGGTAGAAGAAACTGAAAGCATGGGGATAAAATCCCTTGCCAAAAAGCCTCTGTTCTGGCTGGCCGTCTGCCTGATGATCTGTTCTGCAGCATCGGAGCTTTCCATGGCACAATGGGCATCCGCATATGTCGAGGCTGCATTGGGACTTTCCAAAACAGTCGGTGATTTGGCCGGTCCCTGTCTGTTTGCAGTCATGATGGGCATCAGCCGTACAATTTATGGAAAATATGGCGACAGACTGGATCTTATGAAGTTTATGACAGGCTCCGGACTTTTATGTGTGGGCTGTTACCTTTTGGCATCCCTGTCTTCCAGTCCGGTACTGGGCCTGATCGGCTGTATTGTCTGTGGATTTTCCGTAGGAATCATGTGGCCGGGCGCACTCAGCCTTTCCTCTCAGAAATTTCCCTCCGGTGGCACTGCATTGTTTGCGCTGCTTGCCATGGCCGGAGACCTCGGCGGCAGCATCGGCCCCGGTATTGTCGGCCAGGTCTCACAGGCTGCCGATGACAATATCCGCGCCGGTCTGCGTGTTGGACTGGTTTTTCCGGTTGTTTTACTGGTTATCCTGTTTATTCTGGGATCGCAAGGTAAAAAATCAAAAAAAGAAAGCCGTTTGCAATAATTGCTCACGGCTTTCCTTCTGCCTATTTCCGGATCATCTCAAAATGCTCTTTTGCAAAGCCCATATCCTGCACAAGCTCCAGTGTGCCGATATAGTTTCCATCATGATCCCTCACCGCCATATAGGTGACAAGCATGGTCTTTCCGTTTTTCTCCATCCAGACCGGCACCTTATCCAGTGTACCGGCACGAAACTCATTGAGGATCATTCTTACCTTTGCCTCGATCTTGGGCGGATGGCATGAAAATACTTCGCGGTCGATTGCCATTTTGGGACGTTTGAAGTCCTTGGGGCCCTCGTTGAAAAACCGGTTGATATTCTGATCATCGACAAAGGTGATTTCCATCGGGATTGTATTTAACATTGCGGCAAGCTGCGCAACCGTCATATGGCCGCCTGCCATGACAATTTCCTGATCTCCCGGTGTAACTGCTCTTTTCAGATCTTTCTTAGCAGCAGTTTCTACCACTCTTGAGAAATCTCCCTCGTTCTTATCAACGGCAGCTTCCGGCCAGACTGCATTTTCCACGCCAAAGCACGGCGCATAATCCTTGGAATCGTGGTAAATCTGAACCCACTCGTCTCTGGTAAAATTCAAGGCGCAGTTGGGAAATAGAATCTTTTCTTCTTTGTAGATCATTTCCTCCGCTCTTATCAGAACCTCTTCAAATCTCTGCAGCTCCTTTTCTCCCTGTAAAACAGATTCCGGATTTTCATCCTGCAGCTTGCGGGACAGTGCCGCCAGTTCATCCCGGATCTCGTCATCCACGGTCCACATGACATCGGAAGGCCCGGAAATCCCATATCTTACCTTCAGATGAGGGTAGAGCAGATCTCCCTTTTTTGCATAATGAATTGCAAGCTCCCGCACGCGTCCTAACAGCTTCCGGTCAACCTCATGACGCGAAAGCGCCTCTCTTGCTTCATCAATCACTTTCTTTAATGCTTCATTTTCCTTTGTAAAAGTATAAAGCGGATGTCCCACCTCTTTTACATATTCCTCTGCCATCCGTTCACGCTCCTGTCGGATATTTCCATGAAACAGCGCGGCATGGACATCACATAATTTCTGCACTTCTGTAACAGGCATTCCTTCTTTGATCATCTGCTGCTCCGCTTTCATGATCTCCGAAGCCTCTACATCCTGAAATTCTTTGACAAAATCTGCCCGGACTGTGTCAAGCGCCTCACCCTTATTTAAACGATCCAAAAGATCCTTTAATAAATCAATTCGTTCCTGATTGGTATATTCCATAGCTTTACCTCCATACAATCATTGGAAAGACAAGCCATTTTATAACGACTGTCTTATTAGGTTTTCTTGTTTACGATTGGATTATACTTTGTATGCAAAAACAAATCTGTTGCTACGGCAACAATTTATATGATATTATGGTCAAAAAGCCAAAACGACGTTCGTGCCTGCACGATAAGAATTATGAATGTTTGAGAATTGCGGGCGCTGCTTTGCAGCGGAACAATTCGTGGATATCACTTGTAAACAATCCACGCGAAACGGAGGTTTTTTATGAACCACACTCTTCTAACCGAAACCCACAAAGCCACCATTCTGCAATGTTCTCTTTTTCAGAACATCCCGGTGGACAAGATCGACGAAGTCATCACCTTTCTGCATGGCTTTGTAAAAACCTACAAAAAAAATGACCTCATCATATCTCTGGATGATCCATTTACCCACGCAGGCATTGTATTATCCGGCAAGGTGGAGGTCTCCTACACCAACAACCATTTTGACAAGCTCAATATGAATCACTTTTCCGTTTCCGAAATCTTCGGAGAAGCTCTCGCACTAAAAAAAATCGCCTACAGCCCGATCCAGGTACAGGCGATCAGCGATTCTTCCATATTATTTTTAGATTTAAATTATCTTTTTACATCCACGGACCGGTGCTGTGCTTCCTGCTCCTTCCAGCACCAGTTACTCCTCAACGTGATGGAACGGATGGTCAGTCAAAATCTCTTTTCCAACCTGAAGCTGCGCATCCTGAGCCAGAAATCGCTCCGGGACAAAATCCTTGTATATCTCAAAAGTATCCGTCCTGATGAAAACAACCTGCGGTACGTTCCATTTTCCCAGACGACGCTTGCCGAGTTTCTCAATGCTAACCGCAGTGCTCTTTCAAGAGAGCTTGGACGCATGCAGGATGAAGGCATCCTCAAAATCGAGGGGCATTTTTACCTTTTATCCCCTACAATTCCTTTCCAATAGCGATCAGGACATCGCGGATTGTCGCCACACCAAAATACCGGTGCTTTCTGATGATGGCAAAGGGCTTGTAAAATTCCTGTTCCTCGCGGATCATCAGTCTGCCAATCGTTTCCTTGATGGTTTTATCGGCATCCATTTTCAGGATATCCGGATCCATGATCCCCTCAACCGTCAGCCTGGACTTTTGTTTGTCATCGGCATAACGCATGACCTCATCCCGATATATAAAGCCATAAAACTTACATTCACTGTCCACGATCGCAATACAGGGGATGCGCGGTGCCTGCGAAAAAAGTGTCATGGCATGCTCCACACTGCAGGTCGGATACACGATCGTCCCCATTTTACCGATATTTCCGATCTTGTTACTGTGACTTTTCTTTTTGCTCTTTTGCAACTCTTCGATCAGCTTTATTACATGCGGATCAATATTTTGAAATTCCTTATCCGGCATTCCGAGTAAAAAGCCCTGTCCGTATTTAACGCCAAGATTGATCAGACACTGCAATTCTTCTTTGGTTTCAATCCCTTCGGCAATTAACTTATAATCCATATCATTGCAATGTCTGACAAGCATCCGGAGTAAAGATTTTTTGGACTTATCCTTGTCAATATCATGGATGAGCTCATAGTCAACCTTGACATATTCCGGTTTGATATTCTGAAGACGGTTCAGTCCCGAATACCCGGAACCGAGATCATCCAGTGCAACCTCGTATCCCTGCTCTCTGTAATGCTTGATAAGTTCACTCAACAGCTGTGGATCATCATAGTCGCTTCTCTCGGTGATCTCAAACACCACATCCTTTGTCTTTAAGGAATACACACCCAGCTTTTCCTTGGTAAAGCCCTTGATAAACTTGCTGTCACGCAGAATATTTCCGTCAACATTGATAAATAACTTCATACCCTCAGGCTTTTCAACTGCATGCTTTAATGCCTTCGTCCGGCATATTTTTTCCAGTTCCCAAAGATATCCGCTTCGCCCCGCACCTTCAAAAAGCTCCATGATATTCAGGGATGTATTTTCAGCCGTTATCCGGCTTAAGGCTTCATACGCATAAATACTTCCGTCTTTCAATGATACAATCGGCTGATAAACAGGGTAAATCAGCTTTTCCGATATAATCCTTGCAACTTCCTGTAATCTTTGTTCTTCCATCATTTCCTCTGATACACGATATTTCTCTCTGAAATACGCATATTTCCCCTATCTGTCTCTATTTTTGTATACAATACCAGTCTGCGTTTTATTATTTTGCAAAACTATCGTATTCTCGTAAAAACTGCAGATTGCTATTTTGTCCGGGCGTCCGGCTTATCCGCATTACTATATGCCATACTGTAAAAAATCTCCTGCGAATTGACCTTTACCTCATGCAGCTCTCTATCCACATAGGTTCCTTTATCTGTCAGGCTCTTTCCTTTTTCATCATCACTCATCATGATTTCAAACATTTTGTCCAGTCTTTCCCGGATATCCTTATTTAAAATCGGCACAGCCACTTCCACTCTCCGGACGGTATTTCTTGTCATAAAATCTGCGGAAGCAATATATACCTTTTCACGATCCTTTGTCCCAAAACGATATATTCTGGAATGTTCCAGGAATCTTCCGACAATACTTACGACCGTAACATTTTCGGTATAACCCTTGATTCCGGGAATCAGGCAGCAGATGCCTCTGACGATCATTTCAATCTTTACACCTGCCTGTGATGCCTCAACGAGCTTATCAATGATCATTTTATCTGTTAAGGAATTGATCTTGATGCCGATGTAGCCTTCCTCACCATTTTTTACATGGCCAATTTCTTCATCGATCAAATCAAGAATCCGGTTTTGCAGACACTTGGGGGCAACGAGTAACAGCGAGGTTTCTTCGACAAATTCTCCCTTCATAAGAGCCGCAAATACATTGGCTGCTTCGTTTCCAATCTCCTGATTGGCTGTGATCAGAGATAAATCCGTATACAATGCAGCGGTTTTTTCATTGTAATTTCCGGTTCCGACCTGTGTGATATAGGAAATGCCATTTTTTGTTTTTCTGGAGATCAGGCACAATTTGGAATGAACCTTATATCCGCTGATTCCATAAATAACCCGGCAGCCGGCCTCCTCCAGAATACGGGAATAATTGATGTTGCTTTCCTCGTCAAACCGCGCCCGAAGCTCGACTAAAACGACAACCTCCTTGCCCTTTTCAGCCGCCTCTACCAGCGCATCCACAATCTGACTCTTACACGCCAGACGATACAGCGTCATCTTGATGGACACAACACTTTCATCTCTGGCGGCCTCATACAACATATTGATAAAAGGCTTAATGCTCTCATAAGGATAAGATAACAGGACATCTTTTTTTGTGATCTGCGGAATGATCTTTTTGGAATCATCAAGCTGGGAGGTCTGGCGGGGTGTCCGTCTTTGATAAAAAAGCTCCTCCTGATCCGTGTTTTTCAGATAATTCTGAATTGTAAATACAAAAGACATATCAAGCGGTACCCTTGATAAAAATACATGATCTGTCTCAACCCCGACATTTTTGCAGAGCAAACGCACCATTTTTTTATCCAGTTCTCTGGAAAGCTCCATACGGACCGGATTCATCCGCTTTCTCTGTTTAATAAGCTTTTCAATCGTCTCCCGGTAATCCAGATCCTCATCATAGATTGTCTCGGTATCTATATCCGCATTTCTGGTCACACGGACCAGCGATTTTGCCTTTACCTCATAATCCTTAAATAACTTAGGAAGAAAATGCAGGATGATTTCCTCCGAAAGCATAAAGGTTCCTTTTCTGGTGGGAATATCGATCAGTCTTTTAAAAACGGTATTACTGCAGGGTATGATCGCTGTTTTTGTTTTCTTACCACCCTTGGCTGAAAGAAAGACAGCCGCATAGATATCCTTATTCCTTAAAAAAGGAAATGGCTGCTGCTTATTGATGATATAAGCCGACAGATAGGGCGCGATCTCATGGTCGAAATATGTCTCCAAAAGCTTTCCTTCCTCTGCGGACAGTTTATTGAAGTTGATCAGGCGGATGCCCTTGGGCTCCAGCTCACCCATCAGCTGTTCATAGATCACGGCTTTTTTCTGATCCAGCTCTCTTGTAGCACTTAAAATAGCTTTTACCTGCTCCTTGCTGGTCATATTTGTCTTGTTTTCTCGTACAACCTCTGAAAACTCCATCTGATCCATCAATGTGCCGACCCGGACGCTGTAAAATTCATCCAGATTGGACTGGTAAATCGATGCAAAGGTCAGACGCTCTGCCAGAGGAACCCTTGGATTTCCGGCTTCATTCAATACTCTTTCATTGAATTTAAGCCATGATAATTCCCGGTTCATCATATATGGAACCGTTTTTATTTCTTCCTTTTTCACTTGTATATTTCCTTCTTTCCCTTAGTTATGATCTTTCAAACCTTTTATGACAAACATGCAGGACAGCAGCACAATATCCGCTATTCTGCATGTTGCATATAATACCAGTCTACGTTTTACCGTTTTGCGCATCTATCTTATTGGAGTAAAGATTATCTATAGTCTGTGTAAATTTTTATTTATAAATACAAAAAGACCAGCCCATAAAGCGACTGGTCTTATTTTTCAAATATGCTGCTATTTTATCTATATCTTGACAATGAATATTAATACTGATAATAAGTATCCATGCTGTCAGTAAATATCCACTATCAACAATATCACGCAAGCTCCCCGGTATTTCCGGTATAGAGCTGATAATATTTGCCCTTCTCGGCAATCAGTTCATCATGCGTACCACGTTCGATGATACGTCCGTTTTCCAGTACCATGATGCAGTCACTGTTTTTGACGGTTGAAAGCCTGTGTGCAATGACAAAGGTCGTCCTTCCGCTCATCAGCTTATCCATACCATCCTGCACCAGCTTTTCGGTACGGGTATCGATGGAAGAGGTTGCCTCATCCAGAATCAGGACCGGCGGATCGGCAATGGCTGCCCGCGCGATCGACAAAAGCTGTCTCTGTCCCTGACTGAGATTAGCACCATTGTTGGTCAGCTTTGTCTGATAACCGTCGGGAAGTCTTTTGATAAATCCGTCAGCATTGGCTAACTTTGCTGCGGCAATGACCTCCTCGTCCGTGGCATCGAGCTTTCCGTAACGGATATTTTCCATAACGGTATCCGTAAAAAGCTGCGTATCCTGAAGTACAATTCCCAAAGAATGTCTCAGGTCCGCTTTTTTGATCTTGTTGATATTGATTCCGTCATAACGGATCTTGCCATCCTGAATGTCATAAAAACGATTGATCAGATTGGTGATCGTCGTCTTACCGGCACCGGTAGAGCCAACAAAAGCAATCTTCTGACCCGGCTTTGCATACAATTTGATATCGTGAAGCACCATTTTCCGGTCATCATAGCCAAAATCCACACCGTTAAATACCACATCACCTTCCAGAAGCTGATAGGTCGTCGTATCATCGGCCTTGTGATAATGCTTCCATGCCCAGCATCCGGTATGCTTATCGGTTTCTTTGACCTCTCCGTTTTCCACAACCGCATTGACAAGGGTCACATAGCCCTCATCCAGCTCCGGTTTTTCATCAAGAAGTCTGAAAATCCTGTCTGCGCCGGCAAGTGCCATAACCACACTGTTGAGCTGCAGGCTGACCTGGTTGATCGGCATATTGATACTCTTATTAAAGGTCAGAAAGCTTGCCAGTGCTCCTAACGTCAGGCCTCCCACATGATAGGATGCAAAAATACCGCCCACAATAGCACATACAACATAGCTGACATTTCCGAGCTGTGCATTGACAGGTCCCAACATATTTCCATATTTATTGGCAAGGTTTGCACTATCATACAAAGCATCGTTTAACTCATTAAATTTATCAATACCCTCTTTTTCATGACAGAAGACCTTTACAACCTTCTGGCCTTCCATCATTTCTTCGATGTAGCCATTGACCACACCGAGGGATTTCTGCTGTGCAATAAAATATTTGCCGCTTAAGCCCGCAACCTTTTTGGTCGTATACAGCATGATAAATATCATGACAAGCGATACCAGTGTCAGCGGAACGCTCAAAACAAGCATACTGACAAACACACTGACGATCGTAATGACACTGGATAAAAGCTGCGGCATACTCTGGCTGATCATCTGGCGCAGGGTATCGATATCATTGGTGTAGATCGACATGATATCCCCGTGCGCATGTGTGTCAAAATATTTGATCGGAAGGCTTTCCATATGGTGAAAGATATCAACACGCAGGTTTTTCAGCGTGCCCTGTGTCACATATACCATGATCCGGTTGTAGGCAAAGGTCGCAATTACACCAATCAGATAAAAGACTGCCACTCTGGTGATCGCACCAAGTAACGGTTCAAACGAAGGATTGCTCTGACCGATCATCGGCATAATATAAAGGTCGATCAGATTTTTCATAAACATGGTTCCCTGTACATTGGCGATGACACTGATAAAAATACAGACTGCCACAATGACAAGATGGATACCATAGTTTTTACCGACATATTTTAAAAGGCGTCCCATGAGCTTCCCCGGATTTTCAACCTGGGGCTTCATTCCTCCGGGTCCTCTGTTTCCCGGTCCCGCCATAATCAAAGGCCTCCTTTCTCATCGAAATCTCCGCCACCCTGGGTCTGGGATTCGTATACTTCTCTGTAAATCCTGTTAGCTGAAAGCAACTCCTCATGACTGCCAAAGCCGTCAATCTCTCCATCATTCATGACAATGATCCGGTCTGCGTTCTGCACACTGGATATTCTCTGTGCGATGATAAGCTTTGTCGTACCCGGAATTTCCCTGGCAAAGGCTTCGCGGATACGCGCATCCGTCGCGGTATCCACGGCACTGGTCGAGTCATCTAAGATCAATACCTTGGGATTTTTCAGTAGTGCCCTTGCAATACACAGACGCTGCTTCTGGCCGCCGGATACATTGGAGCCGCCCTGTTCAATATAGGTATCATATCCGTCCGGCATTTTTTCAATAAATTCGTCAGCACATGCTAACTGACAGGCACGGATACATTCCTCTCTGGTTGCCTCCTTATTGCCCCAGCGAAGATTGTCCAAGATCGTACCGGAGAACAGGACATTTTTCTGCAATACGACCGCAACCTGGTTTCGCAGCACTTCCATATCATAGGAACGGACATCCTTTCCGCCGACGCGGATGCTGCCGTTTGTCACGTCATACAGTCGGCTGATCAGGTTGACAAGGCTTGACTTGGCACTACCGGTTCCGCCGATAATACCAATCGTCTCGCCGGCCTTGATATCGAGGTTGATATCCTTTAATACATATTCACCGCTGCCTTTTTTGTAGCTGAAATCCACATGATCAAAGATAATACTTCCGTCAGCCACATCCATAATGGGATCCTTAGGATTGGAAAGCTCTGATTTTTCATTGAGCACCTCAGCGATACGCTCACAGCTTGCGGTACTCATGGATAACATGACAAAGACCATGGATAACATCATCAGACTCATCAGAATGTTCATGCAGTAAGTCAGAAGACTCATAAGCTCGCCGGTTGTCAGAGTATCGGAAACGATCATCTTTGCACCCAGCCAGCTGATACCGAGGATACAGCCATAAACCGTGATCTGCATCAGAGGCGCATTGTAGGACAGTATCTTTTCTGCCTTTACAAACATCCTGTATACATTGTAGCTTGCCTTGGAAAACTTCCGGTTTTCATAATCCTCACGGACATATGCTTTTACCACACGGATACCGGATACATTTTCCTGCACACTGGCATTCAGATCATCATATTTTTCAAAGACTTCCTGAAAATATCCCGATACCTTGTGAATAATGAAAAATAAAGCAACGCCCAGGATCAAAACGGCAACCAGATAAATTGTCGCCAGTCTCGCATTGATATAAAAAGACATGATCATGGCACATACCATACTGATAGGCGCGCGGACAAACATACGAAGTAACATCTGATATGCATTCTGCACATTGGTCACATCCGTGGTCAGTCGAGTGATCAGTCCCGCTGTACTGAATTTGTCAATGTTGGAAAATGAGAATTTCTGTATATTTTCATACATCGCTTTTCTCAGGTTTCTGGCAAAGCCGGCAGATGCATTGGCTCCGCAGACACCGCCCATGATACCGGCATACAATCCGATAAGGGCAGCCACGATCATAAAAATGCCAACAATATAAATATGACGGATATCTCCTTTTTCCACACCATCATCAATAATAGAAGCCATGAGAAACGGAATGATCATCTCCATCAAAACTTCCAGGATCATAAAGATCGGCGTCTTGATCGAATCCTTTTTAAACTCTTTAAGCTGAGTTCCTAATGTTTTAAGCATTTGATTCTATTACCTCCTCTTCTTTTTGTAATCTGGTTCTCGCAAACAATTGAAAGGTTTTGTCGTATAAATATAAACGCCCTGTATTCCTCAGATTTGACATCGGAATAAGGGAGTTCTGTGAGTCATTTTAAGGACAATATTTTTAAATGTCAAATATTAGTTCATCAAATATTTGTGAAAATTTTATGATATCAGGGTCAAAAGGTCAAAAAGTCTTATCGTGCTTGCACGATAAGACTTTTGATCTTGGGACCCGCCAAACATGAGAAAGTAGCGATTTACGCAGTAAATCAGCGGATTTCGAATGTTTGAGAATTGCGGGAGTTGCTTTGCAACGGAGCAATTCGTAGATATCAAGTCAGGGGCAAAGGGTCAAAAAGTTGTTTATGCTTGAAAGAACAACGATCCTGTTTGAAATATCACGGATCGCGGGGATCTTATCCAACAGCTTGTAAATAGACTTAAATTCAGCCATACCTTCGGTCAGGCCATGCTCTTCCACATAAGAAAAACCGGGCAGCAGGTCTGCGAGATATTTTCCTTTTTTGATACCCCAGGTAAATTTGGCATTGCTGCCTTCAATGGATTTTTCCTTGATATTTTTTACCATCATGGGATTCATGACCTCTACAAATACTTCTGCCTCTTTAAAGCAGTTGCGGATAATGGAGAAAATCTGTTTTACGTCTGCCTCTGACAGATACATCGTCAATCCTTCAATAATAACAAGGGCTGTATGGTCTTTTTCTGCAATCCGGTCACTCCAGTCATCCATGGCTGACATCGCGATCTGCGAAATCGTACCGCTTTCCGGCAGCAGTCTTTCACGCACGGCAATCGTCTCCGGCAGATCCAGATTGTACCAGTGTGAATAGCCCTCCATACGATAGCAGCGGGTATCCAGTCCACACGCAATATTTACAACAACCGCATCCGGATACTTTTGTAAAAAGTCCTTTGTCATACGGTCAAGCACGATGGTACGTGCGATAACACCGTCATGCATGGCGGGATCCTTGTCAGCAAGTGAAAAATCATAGTCAATCTTGTCTACGATCTCAACCGCCTTCTGATCATAAATTCCACCACGTGTCTTTGTTTCCTTTGCTCTGGCATATATTGTCTGCAGCATGGTCTCCGGCACACCGGAAAGAGTCATTTTCTCGCTCATTGCTTCATCTCCTGTTATATATAAAAAACATTGGTTAGGGTGCTCTAACCAATGTCATTTTAACATAACTCAATATTCTCTGCAATTACTAATATATCTGATGGAAAACATAGATTCTACATTAAATCTCCGCTTTCAACTGACTGAAAGCCTCATCAACGGAAATAGAATATATCAACCTCTTGGAATTTGACCATCAACATACAGAATATGATTGACCAGCCACTCCGTGAGAAAATTTAAAATTCCCATGATCTGCGCATCCTGATCTTCCACCTCATCATTGTGTTGTTCCATAAATTCCTCAAGCTTATTTATAAATTCCTGATGCTGGACTTTTTGTGTAAATAATTTCTTATAATTGATAGATTCCATATACTGCTCTTCATCATGGAAGTGTTTGGCTGTATAATCGCGAAGATTTTTCAATATTGCATCAATTCTATCATATTTATCCGGTGTATACTCATCATGAAGAAGTTCGTATGCTTCATCTGCATATTTAAATAACTGCTTGTGCTCTTCGTCTATCATATCTATACCAATATAATATTCTGGTTTCATTTCATACATAAATTAGTCCTGCTTTCATTTGTATTCTACTTTAAAAAGTTGTTCCTCTTTCATATTTTTTAGCATTTCCATAATCCATGTAAATTACAATATGCATATACTTCCTCTACCTGTTCACCATCGCACAGATAAAAATCTGCAATTGGCTCCTGTCCGGGATTTAACTGTTTTCTGTAGATACCCTGATCGGTATTTACGGTAATCCACTCAATAAAGTGTTCTTCAAGCATTGGATGCTTTGTCTCTCCGACTACGACATGAACATGATTGCCTTCCACTGTATATACAGGTACGTGCTTTTCAACTGCTGCATCAGTCACTCCGGCTTTTAACTCCTGCATAACCTCCCCGCAGCACATCACAGGCACTCCCTTATCTTTTACTTTTTCAATAATATTTCCACAATGCTTACATACATAATATTTTACTTCCATATTTTCATATTTCCTTTCATCAATAAAAGTTTATAATTCAATCGTTTCTACAATCTTTTTCAAAGCATCCGCTGATTCCTTAAGCTTTAACGCTTCCTCTCCATTTAAATTAAGAGGTATATCAGCCTCCACTCCATCTGCACCTACAATAGCAGGCATACTTAATGAAATACCATCTATGCCATACACTCCTGCTATCTACCGATAAATACTCACCAAGCTTATATCTCAGTCTTGCACTATCTAAAACTGTTCCTGATCCAATAACCCGGCTTTCAGAAAGCTCTAATAATTCTCTTCATGTACTTCAAAATAGCTCTGCGGATGATTGCATACCGGACATACCTCCGGAGCCTTGGTTCCTACTACAATATGTCCGCAGTTACGGCATTCCCATACCTTGACTTCACTTTTTTCAAACACCTGTGCAGTTTCAATATTCTTAAGAAGTGCACGGTATCTCTCCTCATGGTGTTTTTCAATCTCTCCTACAGCCCTGAATTTTGCTGCAAGCTCAGGGAAACCTTCTTCCTCAGCGGTTTTAGCAAAGTCTTCATACATATCTGTCCACTCATAATTTTCGCCATCTGCAGCCGCTGCTAAATTTGCTTTTGTATCACCAATTCCTGCTAATTCCTTGAACCACATCTTTGCGTGTTCTTTCTCATTATCTGCGGTCTTTAAAAACAACGCTGCCATCTGCTCATAGCCTTCCTTTTTTGCTACAGAAGCAAAATAGGTATACTTATTTCTTGCCTGAGATTCTCCTGCAAATGCCTCCTGTAAATTTTTCTCTGTCTGTGTTCCTGCGTATTTGTTTGTTGTCATTTCTTTATCCTCCGTTTTCTTTACTACTTTTTCAAAATCTGATGCCGGGTGCTTACATAAAGGACATATAAAATCATCCGGCAGTTCTTCACCTACATATTCATATCCACAAATTCTGCAACGCCATATTGTCTGACCATCGTCCGTCTTTCCTGGCGGTCAGTACAAACAATCCATAGCTTAACTTATACATTGCTTTTTTATCCATATTATTTCTCTGTTACCTTCTTTCTACATTTAGGACAAATGCCTTTAAATGAAATATCATAATCCAGAAATTCCATTCCGTGAGTATCCTGAATCCTTTCCAGCAAATCCGGCACTTCATCCATATCCACATCTAAAACCTCACCGCACTTTACGCACCTGACATGGTAGTGATTTTTCAACGTAAAGTCATAGCGGTTCGGCCCATCCGGGACTTCAACCTTTCTCAAGGCTCCCTCTTCTACCAATATATCAAGGTTCCTATATACAGTTCCCTTTCCGATTGTAGGGTATGTTTTTTAACAAATTCATACACTTCATTTGCTGTAACATGTCTTTTCATCTCATATACAGCATTTCGTACCAGATCTTTCTGGATGGTATTTCTTCTATTTGTCATCCGTCCTCCTTGTTAGGATTTATTCTTAATAAGGATTATATAACAACTCTATTCTGCCGTCAATAAAAATAATAATAATTCCTATTATTAAAATAAAAGATGCCCATCGAACATCTTTTATCATTGATCATCTTTTATTGATTTGCCAGAATTGATTATAAAATTAAAGCTTTCCACCGTATACAGGGAATACACCGCTCTTGCCATAGCTTTCGATCTTTTTGAAGTTCTTAAGCTTCTCTATATCCTCGGCGTTGATTTCAAAATCCACCTCGGCATTGGTCTTCATATGCTCCGGATTTCCTGTCTTGGGAAGAGATTTGACTTAGACATTTGACTAATTTTATATATGCGTGCTATAATACTTCAAATTTGAAATATATTATTTTGAACTTTTAAATACACAGCATAAGGAGAGATCACATGAATCCCAGTATAGAATTTTCCCAAAAACTGTCTCTTGCATACAGTAATGCCTGCAAGCCGCTTTGTAAAGAGCTCGACCTGCCACAGACGGCGTTTGACATTCTGATGTTTCTTGGCAACAATCCGGACTGCAGGACCGCAAGTGAGATCGTTGAACTACGGCATATCAAAGCCAATCTGGTATCGCTTTACGTGGAACGGCTGGTACAAACGGGCTATCTGATCCGTCAGTCTGTCAAGGGAGACCGCCGCAAGACAGAGCTTTTTTGTACCGACAAGGCAGTTCCTGTCATTGAACACGGCAGACAGCTTCAAAATACATTTTTTGAAAAAATATTCGACCATACCGATGATGAAATGAGAAAGACTTTTTTTGCAACATTAGATGTGATCGGAACAAATCTGGACAGCATCTTAAAGGAGGATCACTAAGCTATGAACATATTTTTTACGATTTTAATTACCTTTTTTGCAGGCATGGGCGCCGGACTTGGCACCGGCTTCGCCGGAATGAGCGCCGCTGCGGTCATCAGCCCCATGCTGATCACTTTTCTTGGCATGGACCCTTATATGGCAGTGGGAATAGCCTTATCCTCCGACGTACTGGCAAGCGCCATTTCCGCTTATACCTATCACAAAAATAAAAATCTGGACATCCGAAACGGTCTTATTATGATGGCAAGCGTCCTTGTTTTCACAGTTGTCGGCAGCTTCGTTGCAAGCCTCGTGCCTTCCTCTACCATGGGCGGCTTTTCTGTATTTATGACATTTTTACTCGGTATCAAATTTATCGTGCGTCCGGTCATGACCACCAAGGAAGCCATGCAGGGCGTTTCTGCCAAAAAACGTGCGATCCAGTCTGTCATCTGCGGTGTGATGATCGGATTTATCTGCGGCTTTATCGGTGCCGGCGGCGGCATGATGATGCTCTTGATCCTGACATCTGTTCTTGGCTACGAATTGAAAACAGCAGTCGGCACCAGCGTCTTTATCATGACATTTACGGCTCTGACAGGCGCCATTTCCCATTTCACAATCGGAGGCCTGCCCGATAAACTGGTATGGATACTCTGCGTGATCTTCACCCTGTTATGGGCGCGGATTGCTGCCGTATTTGCCAATAAGGCAACTCCGAAAACATTAAACCGTGCAACCGGTGTCGTACTGGTTGTCCTTGGCATTGTGATCATGGGCTTCCAAATGCTTTCCTGACAATTACCTTCTCTAATATAAAAAAGCTCTTTTACTTTTCATTTCTTTATACTATAATAGGCTTGCTTTTTAGACAGGTTATGCAATAAGGAGGCTGTTATGTCAAAAACAAAAGAAATGGATCTGACCGTAGGAAGCCCCTTCCGGTCACTTTTAAAATTTGCTTTCCCGGTTATCCTCGGAAACTTATTTCAGCTTTTTTATACACTGGCAGATTCGGTTATCGTCGGCAAAACGCTCGGTGCGGAATCGCTTGCTGCTGTGGGCAGCACCAGCATTATCATTTATTTTGTATTTTGTTTTATCAATGGATTTACCGGCGGATTTGGTATCTGTCTTGGACAGTACTGCGGTGCAAAGGATGAAAAAAATATGAGAAAGAGCATCGCAGCCTCCACAGTTTTAAGCATCGCTTTTACCGTTGTCCTGACGATCATCTGCTGTGCATTTGCCCGCACCTTTCTCATCCTCATGAAAATTCCCTCTGATATTGAAGAAGGCGCTTACGCTTATATGTTTGTCGTCCTTTTGGGAACCGGAGCAACCGTTTTTTACAATATGGTATCCAATATGCTCCGCGCACTCGGCGACAGTCAGACGCCTCTTTATTTTTTAGTCATATCTTCTATATTAAATATCTTTCTGGATGTGCTTTTTATCCTGCCCTTCCATATGGGCGTGGCCGGAGCTGCATGGGCTACGATTCTTTCGCAGTTTTTATCAGCTATACTCTGCCTTTTGGTCGGACTGAAAAAATATCCCATCATGCATCTGCACAAACAGGACTTTCAGGATCTCAATGATATCATTAAAAAACATCTGAAAACCGGATTTCCCATGGGTTTTCAGATGTCTGTTATGTGTATCGGACAGCTTGCCATGCAGACCGTTGTCAATTCAATGGGAACTGCTGCCGTAGCCGGCTATACCGCCGCGTCCAAAGCCGATCAGCTTTCCGTCCTTGTCAACAACGCCATGATGACCGCCATTTCCAACTACGTAGCCCAAAACTTCGGTGCCGGAAACACACAGAGGATCCGTACCGGTGTACGCGCCTGCCTGATCCAGACAGAGAGCTTCAACCTGATCATGTGCATCGGTATCCTTTTACTGCGCCATCCGATCGTACGGCTGTTTTTGTCAGCACCGACCGATGAAATCTATTATTATTCCGATCTCTATCTGACCATTGTCGCACCGTTTTACTTTATTCTGGGACTTTTGGCCATATACCGTACCTCTATCCAGAGTATGCAGAATGGTACAGCACCCTTTGCCGCCTGCATGATCGAGCTTGTCATGCGTATCGCAGCAACAGTCGGGCTTTCCGGCATGATCGGATATTATTCCGTCTGCATCGCCAGCCCGCTTGCATGGTTTGGCGCATGCGCGCTGTTGATACCCTGCTATTATAAAATGATGCGTGTCAAATCATAGATGTGATAAATTATTTAACAAATGGGAATATTTTATTCATACTGCAACTTTCCGGATCGGAACTTCTTTTGCAATATCACATACGCGATCACGCAGATTATGACTGACAGTAAAGATCCGGTCGCAGTCGCAAGCCCCATCGGATACAATGTCGCCGGAAAAAGCTTTGACATAAAGTAAGCTCCCGGTACACGTACCAGTGAAATAGCAATGATGTTGTGCAAAAATGACAGCCCGGATTTACCACAGGCACAGAAATATCCACTGAAGCTGAAATGCATTCCCGCAAACATGCAATCCCAGATATATCCGCGCAAGTACTGACCGCCGAGACGGATAACCTCTGCTCCTCCGGCAGTATTCTGATCCGTAAACAGACCAACAATCGGCTCAGATATAAACTGCATCAAGACAGCTACGACAAAACCAAAGCCTGCTGCAATATAAATAGCATACCGGAGGGTCTTTCTGGCACGTTCCGGTTTACCGGCCCCGATATTCTGGGCACCGAGCGCAGATACCGTAGACAGCATTGAAGACGGAACAAGGAAAATAAAGCTGATGATCTTTTCCACAATGCCGACTGCTGCCGCATCATTCAGTCCGCGTCTGTTGGCAATGATGGTGATGATGATAAATGCGACCTGGATCAATCCATCCTGAAAAGCAATGGGAATACCAATCGACAATATTTTTCCCATAGTATCTTTACAAGGCTTAAAATCCTCCCGACAAAGGGAAATGCTTCTTTTTTTAATAATAACGATCAACGACACCACGACACTGACGGCCTGCGAAACCGTCGTACCAAGTGCGGCTCCGGCAGGTCCTAAATGGCAGCCGCCGATAAAAACATAATCCAGTACGATATTGGTCACACATGCGATCGCAATAAAATACATCGGGCTTTTACTGTCTCCCATACCGCGGAAGATCGAGCTTATGATGTTGTAAGCTGTGATAAAGGGAATTCCTATAAAGCAGATCGTCAGATATTTTATCGTGCCATTCACAGCCTCAGCAGGGGTTGAGATCAGAGCAACGATCGGGCGGACAAGTATCAACAGTATAACCATAAATGCTAGGGAAACGATCATAAACAGCACAACCGTATTTCCAACGTTCTGCGATACCCATTTACTTTCTCTTGCACCCACGGCCTGCGCGATACTGACTGTGGTTCCCATGGCAAGTCCGACGATGATGACCGTCAGCATATGCATGACCTGCGATCCGATCGAAACCGCCGTCGTACTCGCGACACCGTCAAACTGACCGATGATAAACAGATCTGCCATTCCATACAGGGTCTGTAAAAAATAAGATAATAAATACGGCAGCGAAAACAGAATGATATTTCTGAATACGCTGCCGCTTGTAAGATTCTTTTCCATGTGATATTTCCTTCCTGCTCTTCATTATCCCAGGCTTTCTCATATCGTTTTGGATGTCATATCCTCGTGATGAAATATTCCTGTCGCTCTTATTTTAGACTCTACATATGTTGTAGAGTCAAGCTCCAATTTGACACAGGCTTGAAAATATACAGGCTTTTATTTTATGCTTCCTTTCCCCAGACCTCTTCTGCGATTTCCTTGACAAGCTTTAATTTTGCCCACTGTTCCTCCTCGGTAAGCTTGTTTCCAATCTCACAGGAAGCAAAACCGCACTGCGGACTTAAGCACAATCTGTCCAGAGGTACATACTGGGCAGCCTCATGAATCCTTTCAATAACCTTTTCTTTATCCTCAAGCACGGGGGATTTGGTCGTGATCAGGCCAAGCACAACCTTTTTATCATCCGATACTTTTTCCAACGGTAAAAATCCACCGGATCTCTCATCATCATATTCAAGAAACAGTGCGTCGACATTTTCCTTTGCAAATACATAGTCGGCAACCGTATCATAAGCACCACTTGTAAAATATGTTGAATGATAATTTCCTCTGCAGATATGGGAAGTAATAACCATATCCTCAGGCTTTCCTTCCAGAGCAAGATTATTGACAGCAAGAAGCTTTGCCTTTACATCTTCAATATCAACACCCAGTGACTGATATCTCTGCTTGGCTGCCTCGCCGACAATAGCTCCCCAGGTACAGTCATCAAGCTGCAGATTGCGGCATCCGGCATCATAAAACTGTCTGATGACATCCTGATAAGCCAGTCCGATATCCTGTATCAGCTCTTCATCTGTTTCGTAAAATTTTCTTGTAGTCTCATAGTTAGCCGGAACGATCATCTGCTGGAATGTCTGCGCTGGTGCAGGTATCGTATATTTTGCAACCGTATTCTCATCCTCAAACTGTTTTAAAAACTTGAAGTATTCTACAAAGGGATGGGGTTTTGCTTTTACTTTGCCAACAAGATAAGTATCATCCAAAACTGCCAGCTCTGCATTGAACTGTACTCCGCCTCCGGTGCTCACATGCTCTACGCCATCCAGACCCCACATAAAGTCAAGATGCCAGAATGTACGCCGGAATTCTCCATCTGTTATCACATGAAAGCCCAGTTCCTTCTGCTTTGCCACTACCTTTGCAATTTCATCATTTACAATCTCATCATACTTTTCTTTTGAAAGCTTTCCGCTCTGAAAATCTGTCTTTGCATCTTTAAGAGCCTGCGGACGCAAAAAGCTTCCGACAAAATCATATCTGAAAGGGGTCTGTAATTTACTCATATCTCATGTCCTCCGTGTTGTATTTGAGGATATTGTATCAGGTCCTTTTATTTCTGAAAAATATATATATATCTGTTTCATCCATAGTTTTAAGCTATGGTCAGGTGGTTTTTCAGTGCTTTAATATAAAAATCTGCATAACGGCTGTAAATGGTATTCTTCTTGCGGATCATCCCGATCTTCATATTTTTATCGACATCCAATGGTCTCGCTACGATATTATCCCCATTCAGCCGGTTGTCAATAATACCGCTGCTTACTGTAAATCCGTTGAGCCCGATCACAAGATTAAACAAAGTCGCCCGGTCCCTGACCTGTATATTTTTAGGAAAATCCATGAAACTGATAAACTCCTCCGAAAAATGGAAGGAATTCCGGTTTCCCTGCTCATAAACCAGATACGGATAGGGCTTCAATTCTTCCATCGTGATGATCTTCTTATCTGCCAGAGGATGATCCTTGCAGATAAATACATGCGGTCCGGCAACATATAATTCCTCAAACACCAGACTGTTATTTCTGATCATTTTCCGGATAACATCTTCGTTATGTTCAGATAAATATATGACTCCGACTTCACTCTTTCCGTTTGCGACATCCTCAATAATCTCACCGGTCTGGGTCTCTCTTATAATAAAATTGTACTGATCCGCATCATATTCCTTTATCAGATCCACAAATGCATTTACCGCAAAAGAATAATGCTGACAGGAAACGGAAAATTTGGGCGATCGTTTCTCTCCGCTTCCAAAATGCTCCTTCATATTGTCCGCCTGCTCTAAAAGCATCCTCGCATACGATAAAAGCTCTTCTCCTTCTCTCGTGATGACAACGCCCTTATTGGATCTCACAAATGCAGTCACACCCATTTCCTGTTCCAGATTGTGTATTGCTGTACTCAGTGATGGCTGTGATATAAATAATTTCTCAGCAGCCTCCGTAATGTTTCCACAGTCAGCCACCATAACCAGATATGTCAGTTGTTGTAAAGTCATCTGTCTGCCTCCGTTCTTAATCTCATTGCCTGATGATCACTCATAAGAGTTTTTCTCAACTGCTGTGATGCAGAGCTTATAGGATGCCTGCTGTCATATACCAGACATATATTTCTTTGTGGGATCTCCTCTTTCAGCGAAATTTTCACAATCTCTTTTTTCTTTAAAGAATCCTGCGCCATGGCCTCAGGTAAAAAAGCCAGTCCCAGCTCACACCTGACCAAAGGAAGTATCTGATCTGTCGTTGCAACCTCCGTATCGGGCTTCAGCTCCAGTCCATGGGCTAAAAACAATTCCCTGTAAAACCGGAAGGTCATGGTTTCTTCACCCAGACATATCATAGGATAATTTTGTATTTCCCTTAAAGACAGCTCCTGACTCCCAAGTGCGGTAAAGGTCACCCCTCCGACCAAAATTTCCTTGAAGGACTGCAGGGTGATCGTTTTTAAAGATGCATCTGCCGTCACCGGAGAGGATACAACCGCAAAATCGACAATTCCTTTTTTTACGGCATCCACTGCCTCAGGCGTCGAATGGTTGTATATCTTGAGCCTGATTCCCGGATGCACCATATGGAAATCCTTTAACTTATCCAAAAGGAAGATATTCAATGCCGTCTCGCTGGCACCGATAGAAACGCTTCCATGTAAAAGACTGGTACTCTTTACAAGCTCCTCTTCTGCTGCAAGAATCTGCGTCATTGCTGCGGATACCCGTATATACAGCCTTTCACCCTCCGGTGTCAGCTTTATCCCGCGGTTACTTCTTACAAACAGCGTCGTGTTGATCTGCTGCTCAAGACAGTTCATAGCTCTGGTAACGTTGGGCTGGCTGCTCTCCAGAATATGGGCAGCCTTTGTAAAATTCTTATATTTTGCTACATAATAAAAGATTTTATAATACTCAAAATTAACATCCATACGCATCTCACCATATCAATTTGTTATCATTGCCATATCAATTATAGTTTTTACTTATTATTACACCAATAGTATACTGTAGTCAAATTAAAAGGAAACGGAGGTTCAAACAGCTATGCGAGATAAAACAATTTTTCCCCGGGAAGAAAAACCGGAGCTGTTATTTGAAAAGATACTGGCCGACCCCTGGGCCTGCAATAAGCTTTTTGAGACATTTTGCGACAGCCTGTTCTGTAATGACGATTCGAGTGCCACACTCCTGCCTCATGAATTTACACAAGCCCTGTTTAACAGCTACTCCAACCGGGATTTATCGGCCTTTCTGATGGCTATCACTCAAAATACTTTATTTGACCTGCTTCGAAATTCATTTTTGATACCATACCGTTTCAACGCGGACGGGAAGCCAAATCCCATTATTATGACGGACAATACCGGAGCACTGCTGCCCGAATTTCAAAATTATGCACATGATAAACACTATCAGCATTTTTACAACATATATAAAGATCTGAAAAACAAGGAAAATATTTTTCTGGCCAGAGCCTACCGCTACAGTCACACATATACAGAGGATTCATCCGATGTAGAACAGCAGGTGCTTGAACAAAATACCGGAATCCTGCTGATACGAAAGCTCCCGGATACCGTAAAGCTAAAAGAAACCGAAGCGGAAGCCTATTGTGCCGTGTGGGATCTCATGCTCAGGCTTGAAAAAAGTCTTCCCAGCGCCTACATATTTTATGGGCAGGATTCGCTGGTCGAACACAATGAGCACTTTGACGAGCTTGGTATATTCCTTCCTAATTCTACTTTCCTAAAGAATTTGGAACACCATGTTGAGAAAGCAGAGGATATTATCTATGACAGGAACTGACCATATCGAAATTATAGAAAAAAATCATATGGAAATACCGTGGCATGACTATACCAATGCAGACAGCAACGCCCTGATCTGCGATGCGGATCTTATTGAAAAGGCTTCTGTCATCGGACGTGTCGGTCTGATCATGCTATCCTGCGGAACCGGAGCCTGGCGGGTGCGCACATCCATGAATAAGCTTTCCAAGGAGCTCGGTGTTACATGTACCGTGGATGTCGGCCTTATGTCAATAGAATTTAACTGTTTTGACGGCAATGACTGTGTATCCCAGTCTCTCAGCATTGCCAACACCGGGGTAAATACCTCCAAACTGTACCGGATGGAACAGTTTGTGGACAGTTTCCCCCATGAAGAAGCGCATCTGACCGGTGAAATGATTCATAAAAAGCTCGACCGGATCGAACAGATCCACGCACTGTATTCACCGGTAAAGCTCGGACTTGCTGCAGCGCTTGCCTGTTGTGCATTTACATTTCTTCTGGGCGGCGGTCCCATCGAGATGGCACTTGCATTTATTGCTGCAGGCATCGGAAACCTGATCCGTACCAAGCTGATCAAACATCATTTTACTTTATATCTGAATATTGCGGCATCCATATCCGCTTCCTGTCTGATCTATGCGCTTCTGCTGAAGCTGGCCATACTGCTTTTTCATATACCGTCTGTCCACGAAGCCGGATATATATGCTCCATGCTCTATATCATCCCCGGATTTCCATTTATCACAAGCGGCATCGACCTTGCCAAGCTGGATCTGCGTTCCGGTATTGAGAGACTTACCTATTCCATTATTATCGTACTGACCGCCACTATTTTTGCATGGATCATGGCTTTGTTGTTAAATCTTCAGCCGGAAGAATTTACAACCTTAAATATCAGTCCGCTTCTCCATCTTATACTGCGGCTGATCACCAGCTTTTGCGGGGTATTCGGTTTTTCCATTATGTTTAACAGCCCGATACCCATAGCTCTGATAGCAGCTCTTATCGGTGCTGTTGCCAATACACTGCGGCTGGAGCTCATTGATTTTACACAGATGCCCGCAGCGATCGCAGCATTTATCGGTGCCGTCGCCGCCGGACTTTTAGCTTCTGTGATCAAACAATACAATGGCTATCCCCGGATTTCACTGACTGTACCATCCATTGTTATTATGGTTCCGGGGCTCTACCTGTACCGCGCAATTTACAATTTTGGAATCATGTCATTAACGGATGCGGTCTCTTGGTTTACCTCCGCGGTCCTGATTATTACCGCGCTGCCTCTTGGTCTTATTTTTGCAAGGATCATCACGGATAAGACCTTCCGTTACTGCACATAACCGTCAACATAGTTTTCATTATATTTTCAAAGGAGGATTTTATTATGCTTACTTCTGTAACAGGTATTAACTGGGGTGATGAAGGAAAAGGACGTGTCATTGACCTTCTTGCCAACAATGCTGACATCGTAGCCAGATATCAGGGAGGCAACAATGCCGGACATACGGTTGTGACCGATCAGGGAAAATTTGTACTCAATCTTTTGCCTTCGGGAATACTTCATCCGGGTGTAACATGTATTTTGGGAGACGGCATGGTCATCGATCTTGACCACCTTGCCAATGAAATTGAACAAATTGAGAAAAGAGGCGTTTCTATAAATCCCGGCCGCCTGAAATTATCGAAAAGAGCTACCATTTCCATGCCCTGGCACAAGATCCAGGATGAACTGGAAGAGGCCAGACTTGCCAAGACCGGCTCTGCCTTTGGTTCTACCAAAAGAGGTATTGCCTATGCATATAGTGATAAATACCGTAAAAAGACACTTCGTCTGGGAGATCTGCTGCATCTGGATGATAAATCAGTTCAGATGAGACTGAAAACCATTCTCGAATCCAAAAATCTGGAACTGGCCGGCTGCTATCATCAGGAGCCCATGTCTTATCCGGCTCTCTTCAACTGGTGTGAAGAACAGGTCGATAAATTTGGAGATTATATCTGCGATACAGGTGCCTTTATTGATGATGCGCTTACGCATGGCAAAAATGTCATTCTCGAAGCCCAGCTTGGCGCCTTAAGAGATATCGACTATGGCATATTCCCATTTACATCAAGTTCTTCCACAATCTCTGCTTATGCTCCGATCGGTGCAGGAATCCCCGGAAGATATCCGGATCATGTAGTAGGTGTGCTCAAAGCATACTCAACCTGCGTAGGTGCCGGTCCCTTTGTCGCTGAAAACGGCGTATCCGAAGAATGGAAACAGGCTCTGCGCAATGCCGGAGCAGAATTTGGAGCCGCAACCGGCCGCCCTCGTCGTGTCGGTCCCTTTGATGCCGTTGCAAGCAGATACGGACTGAAATGCCAGCATGCAGACAAAATTGCCCTTACCAAGCTGGATGTATTAAGCTGCATGAAAGAAATACCTATCATTACAGACTATAAGACTGTGGATGGTATCCTCACCGACTTTGATCCGACTGCAAATCTGGATCTGTGTTCACCGGTTATGGACACACTTCCCGGCTGGGAAGAAGACATCTCCGGATGCCGAACCTTTGACGAGCTTCCCATCAATGCCCAAAACTATATTCAGACACTGGAATCTCTCTTACATACCAAAATCCAGTTTATATCTGTTGGTGCAGACAGAGATTCCTACTTAACAACAGCTGAATGGCTATAAGCCATTCAGCTCAGACTGTAGACAAAGCGGCATCAGGACACAGGTCCTGATGCCATTTTTCTTTCTGTCTGCTCCAAAACAGATGGACTTTCTTAAAAAACGACCTAAAAGAGCCTGTTAGCAGGCCTCTTTTTAACTTAATCTTTGCCAATTTCTTTAAATTCAGGCAAGCAAAGGTCAGCCCGACTTTCATTTCCATCCGAGCTTTTCCGTACATCTGTGTATAGCGGAATCCATGGTTTTCCTTTGCGGTTCCAAAGAGTCTTTCTATAGTTTCTTTTCTGAGTTTATATAAATCACTCATCCCCAAGGTATGTCTTATGTCCTCACATATTTCTAAGTATGGTTCCCAGATATGGCGTGTTACCAGCTTTACGTGATTTTTGCTTTCTGTACACTGGTTTAAGTACGGGCAACTTTCACATGTCTTTCCCTAACTCTTATATTCGCGATATCCTTCACGGTTGGTTGTGGAATACTTTAATATCTGGTTATTCGGACAAATATAACAGTCAAAATACTCATCATATACATACTCATATTTTTTGAAGAATCCCTGCTTGGTCATTGGTCTTTTGTATGGAAAGAGTGGTTTGATTCCGTCATCTAAAAGCAGTTTGGCAATTGCCGGTGTCTGGTATCCGCTGTCTGCTATCAGTGTTTCGATTCCAAGGTCTTTTATCTTATCATATAATCCTTTAAATGTACGGCTGTCATGAAGGTTTCCGGGACTTACTGTATATCCAAGAATCCATCCGTGTTTGTCACAGGCTGTTTCTACTGCATACGCAAAGACTTGTTTATGTTCACCTTTATGAAACCATCCACTTTCCGGGTCAGTGGTACTTTCCTTTATTGCTTTTTCTTTTGTTCCACCGGCTGGCGGATTGGAATCATCATCCTTATCCTTTAATTCTTTCTTGCCGTGCTCCTTACGCTCTGCATTGATTTCTTTCCGCAGCATTTCTTCATAAAACAATGCTTCTTCATGGGCAATCCGTTTCTGCATCTTTTTGTTATTGGCACGGGCTTTTACGTGAGTTGCATCCACAAACACTTCCGTGGGATCTACCAGTTTAAATTTATAACATTCTGCAAGTATCCGTTCAAATATCTGCTCAAATAAATCAGTATCCTTAAAGCGTCTGGTGTAATTCTTTCCAAATGTAGAAAAGTGTGGTACTTTATCGCCCATATCCAGTCCTAAAAACCAGCGGTAGGCTACATTCACTTCGATTTCTTTCATAGTCTGTCTCATACTTCGGATTCCGTACAGATACTGGATAAACGGAATCTTAATCAGCATTACCGGGTCCATACTTGGTCTTCCGTTGTCATGGCAGTATTTTTCCTCTACCAGTTCGTATATAAAGTTCCAGTCAATTGCCTTGTCTATAATCGGAGTAAATGATCCTGTGGAACCATGTCATCCATACATAGAAAATGGATTTGTTCTCTTTTTTTATCTGCATTCTGTGTCATCATAAGTATCCACCGCCTTTTTAGATACTTATATTATAGCACATGCAAACCCCTTCACAACAAAAAAAGAGCAACCGAATTTTCTCGATTACTCTCTGTTCATTACTTCCATGATAATAATATCATAACTTCCTTTTCAAAAAAAGTCTCAATACCGTAGTCAAACCGTAGTCATTCCGTATATATTTGTAACTTTTATAAGTCGTTTTTCTTGCCACAATAATAATACCATCTCTTATTTGAAAAAGAAAGATACGTGTGGTTAGTTCTTTGTTAGTCCATGGTTAGCCTTTTGTTCATTCCTCATTATCATTCAAATAGAACATACCGTTTTCCAATAAACTTACCACGCGTTACATTTCAGATGCTTACCACTCAGACCTACCACTTTTCTTACCACTTTGAATCACGGTTTTGTGATATTTTACGATACTTTACGAGGTTTTCTCTGTAAACATCAATTGCCTTCCATCCCTTATAAATCAAGCATTCCCTCCACTTTCCAGCCGTTACTTCTCATCTACCACCTGAAAAATGTAAAATTTCAAATAGTACGATTCATCCGCCGCCCAAAGAATCGGATGATCCGGAGCCTGGGTACGGAATTCCACCAGCACATCCGAAAACTTGTCAATCACAAGTCCCGGTAAAAAATCTGCCTCACCGAAAATCACACGGCAGCTTCCGGTATCGACAGCTTTCTTCCGATATTCCCATGCGGTCTTCACGCGTTCCCTTAAAAATTCGTGGTCGATTTCCTGATGGACATTTCTCGTCATCAGACGGATACGGATCCTGGAATTCTGATTAATGAAGCCTCTTCCCATCGGATAGCCGTCAAAATCATGTACGGTTACGATGCTTCCATTCTCAAATCTTCCGGTGATGCTCTCAATTTCGTTATCAAAAACCCACATACCGCCGGCTTTCAGTGTCCGGCCTTCGCCCTTTTTCAAAGTTACTATGGTTTCACTCATCGCTTTAACTCCCTTCCGCTGACAAAACCTGCTGCCAGCCTTCCGGAATTTCAGCAGCTTAACATACGGATATGGGATTCGATTGTAAAATCTTTCGTTTCGCCATCATCCAGATAGTACTCGTACGGTTTTATCTCTTCTCCAAAAGAATACAGCGTCAGGTCTTCAAAATCAACATCTTCGACACACTTTCCGCCTTTTGCCACCGGGAACAGATATCCTTCCCTTAAGAAAACATGCACGGTTCCCATTGGCATTTCCACATACGAAAAGCCTTTTTCGTACACTTTTCCCTCTTCCACAATACCATTTTTGAAAATGAGCTGCTTCATTCTTTCCGGGAAATATACGATTCTGCCTGATACATTCTGCTCGCAGACCGGTGCCACCATGACATTTTCCCCGATGAAAAGCTGATCCTCCACCTGTACGGCCATTGTATCCTCACCATAAAGGAACGCTAACGGATTGAACATCATTGTATTTTGCAGCGCCGCCTTCATATATTCGCTGTAAATATATGGAAGAATCTGATACCGCACGCCGATCACGTCTGCAAACTTCTCCACATGGGAGAAACGGTATACCTCCTGTCTTCTGGTTCCTCTTGCCGAATGATTCCGTAAAAGCGGTGTAAACACTGCAAATTCCAGCCACCGTAATACCAGATCTTCGGTTGCATCTGCACCAAATCCACCGACATCCGCTCCGGTATATAAAAAGCCGCACATATTCAAAGAGGGCATCATCTTCACATTCATCTTCAAATGCGACCACCAGGACGCATTATCTCCCTGCCAGATTCCTCCGAACCGGTGCATGCCGATATAGGATGCTCTGGAAAACAACAGAATTCTCTTTTCCGGCACATAACGCTCAAATGCCTCGGAAGCAGATCTCGTCATATAATAGCCAAACAGGTTATGCACCTGATCGTGACGGTAACGCCTTCCTTTATAATTATGGTAAAACGAAGCATAATCCTCCGGATTATTGCAGATGCCTCCAATCATTCCTGTCATTTCGAAAAAGGTATTCACGTCAAGGTTCATCTTCTTATAGTCTTCCATTTTCTCAAAGACCTCTTTCAGATGCTTTTCGGAATAAAAGATCGCAGGCTCATTCATATCATTCCAGAAGCCGTCAATTCCCTTGTCAATCAGAATCCGGTACTTATCGCCAAACCACTGTCTTGCCTTATCATCAAGCATATCCGGAAAGCAGCACTTACCGGGCCATACTCCAATAACAAAGTCTTCCCCGTTTTCATCCTTGCAAAAGTAGCCGTTCGCCTTACCTTCTTCGTAGACGTCATAGCTATCTTCCTTTTTTACACCACCATCAATAATGGGAACGAGATGAATGTTTTCCTTCCTCATCTCTTCGACAAGCTCTTCAAAATCAGCGAAGCTGTCCCGGTTAATCGTAAAGTCCTTATACCGCTCCATATAATCAATGTCCAGATAGATACTGTCAATGGGAATGTTATGCTTTTTATATTCCGCTGCCACTTCACGCACTTCCTCTGCCGTGTCATAGCTCCAACGACTCTGCCCATAACCAAATGCCCAGCGGGGTGCAATATAACTTCTTCCGATCAGTTCTCGAAATTCCTTCACTACATCCCTGTAGGAAGCTGCCTCAATCAGATAAATTTTATAGTTCTCCTCTTCCATGGAAATGCAAAGATCATCAATATCGGTATAACCAATATCGAAGGTCACCCTGCTCGGCGTGTCCACAAACAGGCCATAGTTTTCATGCACTCCGTCACCCACCATAATGAAGTTGTGTGCCCCATACAGGGAATTGGTATTCTCGCAGTGATTCGGATTATCGCTGCAGTTGCTGATGTAACGCCAGCCCCTCTTGTTGATGCCACGCACATTTTCTCCCAGTCCGTACACGATTTCATCCGCTTTCAAGGAATAATGAAAACCGTCTTCCTTTTTCTGAAAAACACCATCGCTCCATGCAGAGGAGGCAATCTCATTTACCACAGCATCTGTTTCAATCGGTTCTCCAAAGATATATTTTCTTACCATCGTTCCATCTCCTGACTAGCCCTTCACTCCACCAGCCATTAATCCTTCCTTAAAGTATTTTTGCGCAAGAGTGTAAATTATAATAATCGGTATTATAGAAAGCAGGCTGCCTGCCATTAAAATATTATACTCTGTTCCATACTGCCCGTTCAAGCTGTTTAATGCCAATGTCAGTGTCATTTTGTTTTTATCATTCAGCATCAAAAGAGGCCATAAATAATCGTTCCAGCTTTCCATAAAAGTCGTAATCGTCAGTGTCGCAATTGCTGATTTGATAAGTGGTAAAATCACCGTCCAATAGATCCGGAACAAACCGGCTCCGTCCAATTCAGCCGCCTCCATATAATCATTGGGGATTCCACGCATCTGCTGTACCAACATAAAGACGGCAAATGCCCGGAACAGGGATGGAAGAATCACACTTGGATAGGTATTAATCAGTCCAAGATTGTTCATGACAACAAACAAAGGAATCATGGTTACCTGTGTAGGGATCATCATGGATGCCAGATATAATTTGAATACGATATTGGCATAAGGAAACTGTATTTTGGTAAATGCAAATGCCGCCATAGATGCCGATAAAATGGTAACCACTGTATAACTGCAGGTAATCAAAAAGCTGTTTAAGATTGCTCTTAAAAAAGGGAATCTCGAGAAAACCATCTTATAGCTGTCCCAGGTTGGTTCCTTTGGAATCCATTCAATCGGAATCTGCATTAATGCCCCTTTGCTTTTAAAAGAGGTTGACAGCATCCATAAGAATGGAATCATCACAATTACCGCAATGAGGCAGGCTAAAATATAATTCCATATAAGTTTTATTTTTTCACTAAGTTTACTACGATTCATAATGTACCCACTTATTCTGTAATTTCATCTGAATTAATGTAAGAGCAAAGATAATCACAAACAACAGCCAGGAATATGCGGAGGCATACCCCATCCTGAAATACTTAAATCCATAGGTATAAATTCTCTCTACCATGACCTGTGTTGCTCCGTTTGGTCCTCCCTCGGTCATAATCTGCACCTGTGGGAACAACTGAAATGCATTGATTAACGCCATAATAATACAGAAAAACATGGATGGACTAAGCAATGGCAGCGTAATAGAGAAAAATCGTTTCATTTTTCCGGCACCATCTACAGTTGCTGCTTCATAATATCCGATATCAATCGCTTTTAATCCGGATAAAAGAAATAAACCGTAAAAGCCCATATCTTTCCACACAGAAGCAAGTACTATTGCCGGCATAGCCCATATTTTATCTGTCAACCATCCCGGTCCGGATATTCCGATATATCCCAGCAATTGATTCAAGATTCCATACTGGGGACTTAACACCCATTTCCAGATCAGACTGGCTGCCACCCAGGAAGTCAGCACCGGTATATAATACATTACCCGGAAAACGGTGATTCCTTTCATATTTTTGTTCAGTATCGAGGCAATCAGTAAAGACATCACCAACACTAGGGGAATATATAACACAATGTAGTAACAGGTATGTCCCAATACCTTCCAAAACTCCGATGTACCAAGAATCTGCTTATAATTATCGAGAAAGATAAAATTCTCTGTTAATGTCTGATAAGACAATTTATCCAGACCATTCCAGTTCGTAAAGCTGATTGCTATTGAACTGATGATTGGAAGCAGACTGAAAACAATCATTCCAAGAAAGCTTGGAAGCATAAATGGGATTGTATTCTTTAAAGCTCTTTTCCGTTTCTTTGTATTCATGCTCTTTCCTATCATATGAGGAGTTCTGCCGCATTGGTAAGCCCTCCGCGGCAGATTCCCTGTCTTTAAGTTACTATCTACTGTAATTTAATTTGTGCGGTACATTCTTCCTGTGCCTGATCCAGTGCTTCCTGAACGGTAATTTCTCCAGTTGCGGCAAGGCTTAACTTATCTGTAATAATATCAGACATTAAAGAATAATCTTCAATAATCGGCGCAACTGTAAGATAATTTAAGGAATCAAATACAGCCTGTCGATTTTCCGGAGGCGTCAGCTTCAGATATCCGGAAAGTACTTCTTCGTTATTAATAGCAGGGAGATCCCATCCGGCTTCAATTCTCATCTGGGCAGCCGTGTCACTGGATGCAAGCCAGTTAATCCAGGTTGCTGCTGCTTCCTTCTTGTCACTGTCTGCATTTACAACAAGCGCATTACTAAAGAAATGAGTGGCTTTCTGTGTTCCACCGGGTTCTACACAAATATCCCAGTTAAAATCACATGCATCTGCAAAAGTATTAAATGCCCAGATACCAGTCGGAATCATACCAAGTCTTCCGCTTTCGAACAGGTCCCAGTCACCCATTCCACCCATCTGTGCCTCTGTGGGCTGGACATTGGTATCTGTTACTTTACTGATTATCATGGTTGCTGCCTTTAAATTTTCTTCAGAATTAATGGTAAATTCTGTTTTATCTGCATTTAAAACACTACCACCATACTGTGCTGCAACCTTGAAAAACTCATTGAATGTAATTGGCTGATAAATGCCATAGATATCATCACCAAGTGCACTGATTTTATCACAGGCTTCCATAGCATCATCCCATGTCCAATCATTGGTAGGATAAGAAACTCCTGCCTGATCGAATAAATCCTTGTTATAAATTAATACTACATTAGAAAAATTTCCGGGTACTCCATACTGTTTGCCATTTACTGCAAAAGCATTCAATGCCGTTTCATTATAACCACTTACATCAATTCCTGTCAGTTCTGCCAACACACCCTTATTGGCATATGCTGCAAAATTTTCAATATTCAGTTCATAACAGTCCGGTGCTGTACCACCAGCTACTCTTGTTTGCATCTGGGTAAAATAATCATCATATCCTATGCTCTCAATATTCACCGTAATATTGGGATATTCCTCATGAAATGCCTCATACATTTTCTGAAGTGTTTCCTCGTTACCGCCCAAAGCATTAAAGTTTGCATAGGTAATTTCCACATCCTCCTGCGGTGTCTCCGTATTTGCAAGATCAACGGTTCCCTGTATGTCTGCCTCTTCTGTCTTGGCGTCTTCCGTTGTCTGGCTCTGTGATGTGTTATTGTTCTCTGTACTTCCACAGCCTGCCAACATAGAAACCGCCAATACTCCGGTCAATAAAAGTGATATTAATTTTCTTTTCATAACGGTATCCTCTCTTTTTTGATTTTAAACGGTTAACCTCGTATATTTTTACTGTATGAATTCAAAAATTATATTCTTCAGATCATCCCCTTTCTACAAAATCATTTTATTTTCCGTAATGGAAAATTCTGATTTCTCCATCCTGCTTCATCGGAATGGATGCTCCCGACTTCACATATACCGGCATTCTGGATTCTTCATCGGAAATATACCATTGCTTTCCTTCGTAACACTTATTTGTAAAAAAGTCATACCATTGTCCCTCTGGTAAATATACCTTTCTGGTTGTTATGTTCTCTTCTATAAAAGGGGCAATTAATAATTCATCACCAAACAGATATTCATCCTCCAGATCAATCACATTTTGATCGGTCTGAAAATCATAAATCAAAGGACGCATCATGGGTCTGCTTTCCTGTACTGCAGTCTTTGCTGATTCATAAATATAGGGTAGCAGATTTTCCCGAAGCATATGCCAGTAACGCATTTCATCAATAAACTCCGGCTGTTGGTTCACCAGTGCAATATTCCACGGGCTTCGTTCATTATTACCCTCACTCCCGGGCATCAAATCTCTAAACTGACCGCCATCCGGTTCCGAATGCCATTGCATCATCGGCGTAAAGACTGCCATCTGTGTGGAACGCCGATAAAGATCTATGCTCGGAAGTGGTCCTGCAAATCCTCCAATATCAAAGCTCCAGAAAAGGATTCCGCTCATTGCACTGGAGAGTGCTGCTTTTAAAGTGCTTTTCAATTCTTCATTTGTAGACTGATGATCGCCTGCCCACAAAATAGGTGTACCGGAAGCCCCTGCGTATCCTGCCCGGCTGAATAACACCTGATTTTCATTGATAAAATGGCTGTATGCGTTCACGTAATCCTGACAATATTGATTCTTGCCTTCTTCACCGGATGTTCCATCTGAAAATATGGTTTCTTTGGAATAAATAAATTCTCCTCCATCGGTTTTAAATCCATCTACTCCAATATCCGTCAGATATTGTCTCTTTGCAAACCAGAATTTCTTCGTTTTCTCATTTGTAAAATCAGGAAGATAGGAGCCCTCAAACCAGTTTCCATCCGGTATCTCATATGGAGTTCCATCTTTATTCATTACTGTAAGACCCTTTTCTATTGCATATTCTTTATCAAGATTAAGCTGTTCCGACACTCTGCCCGGTTCCATCCCTTTAAATACCGGAATCTGCCAAAGCACCAGCTTCTTCCCTTTCTGATGAAGCCTTTCAATCATTCCTTTTGGATCTTTCCAATATTTGCTGTTACTGAAATCAAAATCTTCATAAGAAAATCCTTCTGCAGATTTCTTTGGTTTATATTTTGACCCGTTCCAGATATAGAATGTTGCCTCATCACTCCATGCTTCCAGTACTACCACACTCGCAGGGAATTGATACTGATCCAGTTCTTCCAGTAATCTTTCTACATCTGCCTCACAATTCCAGTGATTGGCCGATACCCAGATTCCAAATGCATATTCCGGAGGTAACTGTGGTTTCTGGAACAAATGAATATAATCCTTCAGTATATCTCCAATTGTCCCGGTAAATATATAAATCTGTGTTTCCTCTGGAATTTCACAAAGGATTTCGTTCTGAAAAGAAATTTTTGTTTTCTTTTTCGTATCAATATAAATCCCAAGCCCTGTATCTGTTACAAAAAATGGAGTAACACAGTAGCTGATATTTCCCTGATTACAAAATTTCTCAATAACCTGTGTTTCTACCACTTTGCCCTTCTGATTCACCGCATCAAATTTCTCTCCAATACCATAGACACCCTGATAATCTGTCTGAACCATCAGCTGTGTCCCAGCTTTTCGTTCTACTTGCGCCTGCAATCCATTTCCAAGGGGAATTTTCTTATGATACCCTTGCCCTTTTATAATTTCATAAATCATTTGATCTCCATTCTTTTCCTTACACTCTGTCTTTCAATCAGTTTTACTGGAAATACTTCTTCTACCTTCTCCATTTTGGGATCTTCGATGTTTTCAATTAATATTTCAACAGCTCGTTCTCCCTTCGCTGAAATAGGCTGTTTCACTGTTGTAAGCCCGGGAGTTGTAAATTTGGAAATATCCAAATCATCAAATCCGATAACAGAAATATCCTCCGGCACCTTAATTCCTTTTTCATAAAAACCTTTCATTAATCCAATTGCAAGTACATCTGCTGTTGCAACAACTGCTGTAATATCTGCATTGGTATCAACAAACCATTCAGCCGCATTCACGCCACTTTCATAGTCTACCGTAGCTTCATAAAGATTTTCCTGATGGAATGCAAGACCGTTCTTCTGCAATGCACGCAAGAAACCGCTGTAACGCTTCTGCATAACACCATCTTCCTTCAGATGTCCTGTTACTAATGCAATCTTCTTATGTCCCTGCTGAATTACAAACTCTGTTGCCCGGTAAGAACAATCCTCATCATCTATCCGTAACTTATGAAAATAATCATATTTACAATAACTGTCAATCAGCACAACCGGTACATCCAATGTCTTCAATTCACTGAAAAACCGATTTTGATAAGTGCCAATAATAATTACCCCGGCAAGATTTCTTTCCTGAATCAGTTGAAGATAATCTTCTGTTACATCAGTAGCAGAAATAATAACATGATATCCTCGCTGTCTTGCTGCATATTCAATACTTCCAAGCAATTCGCTGTAAAATATATTACGAAACATCAATTTACTGCCTGGTTCCGTCTGTGGTACAACGACTCCCAACAGCTTCGTATCCTTTACGGATAATCCACGTGCATTCAGATCCGGTACAAATCCCAGTTCATCAATAACTGCCTGAATCTTCTGCTTCGTTTCTTCTGATACCTTTTTCTTTCCGTTTAATACATACGATACTGTTGCAACGGATACATTAGATGCCGCCGCAACATCCCTAATGGTTACTCTGTTCTTCATGTTTTCTCTTTTCATACAATAAAATATGCGTTTGTTAACCGGTTAACTAAATTATAATCCTTTCGAATACAAAGTCAATCCAATTTATGTAAAAATATATATTTTGTGTGAAATAACCAAACATTACACTGTTTTTTTGGATGTATTTCACGATAAAAAAGGAGACCTGTTACAGCAATGTCATTAAGTTAACATTGTACAATAGTTGACTCAAAAGTAAAATGGTAGGAGAGTTTTGTACTTTCCTGCCATTTTGCATTTTTAAGCATGCTAATTAGACAGATTTGCATCTGCCTAAAAAATGATTCCATTTTTGTAAATTTATGCTACTCTATATAGGAAACCATGAAAGACTTTGATCGTAAGATTTCTTTTATGATGTCTATCATTCCTTACAGGAATGATATGTCTTGCTATAATGGTTTCTAAATTGGGTGATGTGGCTTTTCCTCTATAGAATAATCTGCACATGTGAGCTGCAATCGAAAAATTGGCTTTATATGTATATTTTCTTTGCTTCTTTTCAATGACTATGTGCGAGGTAATCATTTCTGAAAAGTTATACATAATTAAATGTGCGTATATTTCTTGATGGATACACATCACCTTTTTGGAATGAAAATCTAACATTCCTACAGTATATTTTAAATCTCTAAAAGATGTTTCAATACCCCATCGTGCTGCATACAATTCTCTTAGTTTTTCAGGTGGGTATACATCCTTATCTAAATTTGTAAGTACTGTTTCATAGAGTTCATCTGTCACCTTGAAGCGAACAATTCTGAAATTAAGTTCGTAAAAAACTGCTGGATCATTTTTCTTTGATTTCAGAGGAAGATACTCAAAGGGAGTAGTACTTGCTACGAATTTATAGTAGTTTTTTCTTTTGAATAATTCTTTCGTTTCTTTTGTCTGTTTTCGTGTTAATTGCAAGTTTATTTTTTCGTCAAATTCATCACTATCAGGTAAGTCCAAGCCTTGTTTTATTCCATTTTTCCCATCCTTGATTCGTATTAAAAAATACCATCCTTTTTCTTGGATATGTGCCATGTTGTTATATGACTCATAACCTCTATCAGCAACAACAAGTGCCTTTGAAATATCTGATTTATCAACCATTTCCTGAAGTGCGGAGTGTTCATTACAATTCAAGCGACCTTGAATAACGGCATCTGTATAAATATGATGTTCTAAATCATACAAAGCATTTAAATGTAAGAGTTTATACGGTTTTTGTCCATTACTTCCTGGATGATAGGAAGTGGAATCGCCAGGATTTGTAGCTATTTGAACATCTGAGCCATCAACTGCAAGGATACGAAGCGTATCAGATTTTTTCGTAGTGATTTTTGAGGTGAAACTTTCAAAAATAGTTTTAAATGCATCTGGTTTAATTTTACTTCGTTGCTGTACAAAGGCAGATGCTGAAGGCATTTCAGGTGATGAATCAAACATATCGATTAGTTCATGTGTTAAGTTTTTACTTTCCATTCCTATAATGCCTCGTATAACTGTCTCAAATGATAGTTTGCGTTTTCTAATGAAGCACTTACCAGGATTAAGACAGAATTCATCTGCTCTATCTGAAACTTTTTTAATTTCAGATAATAAAATTTGTTTTACCTGTTTGGGTTTCATATGTGACCTCCTTGTAATCAAGATTTACTTAATTACAAGGGCCGCTCTCGCAACTTCTAAATATAATCCATAGCGAGAGCGGCCACACATTTTTGTGCTTCTGTCAAGTTTTTTATAAAAAAAGACCCCAGTATTATTTTCTAATACTGAGATCTTGATTTGTCATCTTAACTTAATGACATTGCCTGTTACAGTCCCCTTTTTTATTATAACAAAAAACAGCTTAAAAGTCCCGAAAATAAAGGAACTTCTGGCTGTTTACGAAAGAAAAATCCGCGGCATTGCCGCGGACTTTGTCTACAGTCTGAGCTGAATGGCTATAAGCCATTCAGCTGTCTATGAACATCATTTACTGCCTTTTCAACAGTCCGCTTTCCTCCAGCAAAGTCTCCACGTCGGTTCCCTTTACAGCCTTGAGCACCTGTTTTAACAAAAATCTCTCTTTGAAAGATAACGGGAGCTCGTCAAGGGATTTTTTATCAACCGCATAATATGCAGCTCGTAAAAGCTCTCTGACGTCGTATTTGGAACCCCATACCTCCGGAACACCTCTGTCAACATTTAAGAGCGTATATACAGCCTCCATACCGGTACGGATGGAATACTCTGTTGTGAAAATGGTGTCTCTGGGTGTCTCTGCAAACTGTCCGAGGAAAGCAAAGTTGACGGCACCCTTTGGTACAACCAGAGGTCTGTCTTCTTCTTTTCTGGGCTGGAAAAAGGCATTGATATAAGGCATGAAGCAGGTGGTTGTATTGCAGCGGTTTTTTGCCCAGTCATCAATCTTATCTGTCGGCACACCGATGTGGTACAGCCATTCACGGCAGACCTCTTCACCGGTACACTCACGCATCGGTTTCTTGACATAATTGCCTTCCTTATCGGTAGAAAGCGCATAAACCCAGATCAGGACTGTATTTTTATCCTGTGCCTTAAACTGGGGCTGGCGGTTGATGGTCCATGACAGATACCAGTTATCGGTGCTGTCTTTGACAGTTACAATACCACCGGTTGTGACCTTTCCTTCTCTCGGATCCCTCTTACAGATGCTGATGATCTTCTGAATAATTTCCTCATCTGAAGTCTCAACGGTTGCACTCATCCAGTTGGTAGCATCCACATCACTGCAGAATTTATCCGGATTGCCATATTCTCCGTTTACCGCCTGGGCAGCGATATTTTTCCACAGATCCCAGGATTCACCGCTGCCGTTTTTGACATTGCTAAGATCCGGCGCGGTATTCTGATCGCCATAGCAGGAGGTATCGGTACAACATCCGTTGGTAATAAATACCAGATCATCCTCTACTAAATCGATCGTACCGGTCTGTCCGTCTTTTTCGTATACGATCTGTGTCGCAGTCTTTTTGCCGTTCTCGTCTTTGATGACAACATTTTTGACATCAATGCCGTAATCTACGGTAACTCCGTGGCTTTCCAGATATTTTACAAGCGGAAGGATCATGCTTTCGTACTGATTGTATTTGGTAAAACGAAGCGCTGTAAAATCGGGAAGTCCATCAATATGATGGCAGTATCTGCACAAATATCTCTTCATTTCCAGTGCGGATGACCATCTCTGGAAAGCAAACATGGTCTGCCAGTACAGCCAGAAATTGGTGTTCCAGAAGGAATCCGGAAGTACCTCGCTGATCTTCTTATCTTCCAGATCCTTTTCCGGTGTCATAAAAAGTTTGGAAAGTGCCATTGCAGATTCCCTGTCCAGAGTAAATTTTTTATCAGTATGTGCATCCTGTCCACATTTTTCTGATGCACGGCAGAGTGAGTAGTTGGGATCATGCTTGTTGAGCCAGTAATACTCATCGAGAACGGATACACCGGGGGTCTCAATAGACGGCACATCACGGAACATATCCCACATACATTCAAAATGATTGTCCATCTCACGTCCGCCTCTCATGTAGAAGCCCTTTCTGAAATCCTTTCTTCCATCGCAGCTGCCGCCTGCCAGATCCAGTTTTTCAAGAAGATGGATCCTCTCTCCTTTGACCTGCCCGTCTCTTACCAGATAAAAGGCTGCGGAAAGTCCCGCAAGTCCTGTTCCTATAATATATGCTGATTTTCTGTCAGCTCCTTCGGGTTTTTCGGGTTTTGCAAATGATTCATAAGTTCCTGCTGAATAATACATAGCAATACGCTTCCTTTCTTTTCGTTCCATAATCTGTCGATTCGGTTTGTTTTCGTTTCTATGTTCTTAAGTATATCCATTCGTATAAAAAATAAAATGCATAAAAATAAGAGACTGTCTTAGATGACGACAGCCTCCTTTTTTTGATTTAAAATGCGACAGATCCTGCTATTTGTCGTACAAGATCAGCTTTTATTTCTCTTTGCATTTCCCAAAGCATGGTCAAAGGTGCCCTGTATCAGGAAATTCAGATGCTCGATGATATATGCCGGATCTTCCTTCATTCCCTCGTCGATCCATTCTAACACCAGCCCTACAAACCCATATTTGTAAAAGTTTGCAATAAATGCCTTGTCCTCTTCCCGGATCACCATGCCCTCTGCCTTTTCCTCCAAGACGTCATAAAGCAGCTGATAGGTCACCCGGTACAGATAACGATACAGATAATCCTTTGGCACATGGCGATAAATATTGATAATAAAAGCTTTATCTCTTTTTATCATATTGAAAATAGCAAGAAAGCCTTCCTGCCAGGTATCGTAGGTGCGGTTTTCCTTTAATGCGTGCTCTGCATCCTCCTCGCAGATCCATTCCGTAAGCTCTAAAATATCATGAAAATGATAGTAAAAGGTCTGGCGGTTCATCCCGCATTTTTCAGTAATATCGTTGATCGTAATTTTATCTAACGGCTTTTCCAGCAGTAACTCTTTGAAAGCATAGGTAATAGCAAGCTTTGTGGTTGTCTTACTCATGATTCGCGTCTCCTTCCGTAAGTCATGACCTCACCGCGATTTTCAATACATTTATCCCGCATATCAACCTTCCAGATCCTGTTGATCTTTTTATTTTGTATCATATACTTTGCCGCATATATAAAATCAACAATCAGCAAAATCAGCATACCTGTTACGGCAATGCTCACAGAGACACTGTTTACGGCAATGCTCCACTTAAAAATTTCCGGGAAAATAAAATCCATGAAAATAGTGATCAACAGACCGAAACCAAGAGAAGTAAATACCGATGTATATTTGCCGATATGCAAAGGAAGGGTCAGGTAATTCCACCACTCGATCTGACAGAAGCGCTCTACAAGGTTTCCCAGGATAATCTCTCCCACAGAAACCAGTACTGCTGCCATTATGACATAATAGATGACACCATATCCTCTTTTTTCAAAAGATAATTTATACCAGAGAAGCTGTGGAGTACCCGGTGTTCCAAGGATCAGAAACATCCCAACCATGGCCATGCCGTAGCCGAGAAGACCGGGCAGCATCATTCCTCTGTTGTCAAAATAACCGAAGCGCATTCCGATCCATATATTTTCCGTAACAAATCCCAGAATCGATACTGCAACGACCACAATAATATATGGTGTTATTTTGCTAATCATAAACTCACTCTCGCTTTTCTATCGAAACATAATCCTTTTTTTCTACCAGGCTCTTGTAAGCCGGTCTGATAATTTTGTTATCAGCAACTAACTCTTCCAGACGATGAGCACTCCAGCCGGTAATCCTTGCGATCGCAAATAAGGGTGTGAAAAGTTCGCGCGGAATTTCCATCATGTCATATACAAATCCGCTGTAAAAATCTACATTGGGGCTGACACCTTTATAAATTTTTCTCTCCTCTGCAATGACCTGCGGCGCGATTCTTTCTATACTGTTGTACAAATACATATCTTCATCGCGTCCCTTATCAACAGCCAGATGCTCAACAAATCCCTTGAACACCTTTTCTCTCGGATCGGACAAAGAATATACAGCGTGGCCCATTCCGTAGATCAGGCCCTTTTGATCAAAAGCCTCTTTCCGGACAATTTTCGTCAGATATGCCTTGATCTCTTCATCATCTTTTTTATCATGTACATGTGCTTTGATATCATCCATCATCTGCATAACCATCAGGTTGGCTCCACCATGTCTTTTACCTTTTAAGGATGACATTGCTGCAGAAATAGCTGAATAAGTATCGGAACCGGAAGATGTGACAACCCTTGTCGTAAAGGTAGAGTTGTTACCACCACCGTGCTCCATATGTAAAAGCAGTGCCACATCCAATACCTGTGCTTCCAGATCTGTAAACTGCTTGTCAGGTCTTAACATGCGCAGAAAATTTTCTGCTATGGAAAGCTCACTGTCCGGTCTGTGGATAAACATACTTTCATCATTTTTGTAATGATTGTAAGCATGATATCCATATACAGCAAGCATCGGAAATGTACTGATAAGCTGGATACTCTGTCTCAAGACATTTTCTATGGACAAATCATTTTTCTTATTGTCGTAGCTTGCTAACGTCAGGATACTCTTGGTCATCGAACTCATGATGTCCGAATCCGGAGCTTTCATAATGACATCCCTTGTAAAATTGGTCGGCAATGTCATATTTTCAACTATTATATCCTTAAACTCAGTTAGCTGTTGCTTACTGGGAAGCTCTCCGAAGAGAAGCAGATATGCAGCCTCTTCATATTTATTTTTACGTCCTGACATTCCGGCGATCAGATCTTTGACATCATATCCACGGTAGAGCAGCTCACCTTCACAGGGTACTTTTTCTCCATTGATTGTCTGAAAAGCTGTAATCTTGGAAATATCTGTCAGTCCGGTCACAACACCCTGACCGTTAACATCCCTTAAACCTCTTTTTACACCATGAATCCGATAAAGTTCCGAATCGATGCTTCCGTATTTTTTGCAAAGCTCAGCCTGCTTTTGTGCATAAGTTTCAATATGTTCCATCAAAATCCTCCTTTTTTCAGATGTGTTTTCATTGTTCCTTGGTTGTTCCCCGATTGTTTTCTGGTTGTTCCCCGGTTGCGTTAATTAGTTGATATCGATAATGTCTTTTTCCGCATTTTTGATTGTTTTAACAGTATTTAACACAACAACCAGATTTAGTACACCGTCCAGACAAATGCCAAGTCCGACCATTCTTACAATAACACCGGTTGTTTTCATCGGAGAGAATAGAAGTAAGGCACCGATAACTCCCGCTAAAATGGCAGTGATCAGGATCCATATCCAACTGCTGATACCAAATCGCCTTGCTTCAATGGCTGTCTGGATCTTTAATGCAGCATCCACCAGCATAAAAATACCGATACAAAAAGCAAGAAACTCAACCAGATGCCCTGTTCTGAAAAGCATCAGCGCACCCATAATAATTGATACAATCCCAAGACCAAAATCAAACTGAAATGCCAGCTGGAACAGATCATTGGTAAAATACCCGGACAGCTTTGCCAATCCAAACAATAAAAAGAAAATCCCGCAGACCTTGCACAGAATATCCAGCCCGATTCCCGGCCAGATCAGCAATACCAGTCCGCCTAAAATACAGCATATAATCATGACAAGATAAGTATTTTTTACTGCTTTTAAATTTTTCATATTTGTAATCCTCCTTTGGTTTTCATTTTGTATCTTAATGATAACTCAAAAGGCGGCTCTGCCAAATAGACAAAAAAATAACTGTGTCGGGTTTTTGGGCACTGTGAAAAATATGTCTGTACGTGTTCCTTTAAAAATCATTCTGCAAAAGCTTCATCATACTGTACACAACAGCCCTCTTTACAAACTTAGCCGTATATAATACCTTTTGTAAAATTTCTGCAGCTTCTGGAACATTATATTGTGGGATTTTCACATCTTCTATTTGTTTAATTTATCATGTTTTCAGGCTTTCATCAATGTTTTCAGGTTTTCTTCAATGTTTTAGGCTTTCTTCAGTGTTTTCAGGCTTTCTTCAGTGTTTTCAGGCTTTCATCAATGTTTTTAAAATTTCCAAGGTCTTCATTAACTTGTCAGCGGCCGGAAGGTCTTCCGGCCATTTTATTTTTTTATATACTTTTTTACTGAAATATCGGAAATAGTACTCATGAATATCTCCTCCACAACCATACTCCTCATATTCATTACAATAAGGCCGGTTGATATAATACCTTGTTGCTCTTACGATCGCTATGATCTGTTTATTCTTTTTGTATACAAAATACACCTTGTCAATGATGTCCATACTAAAAAATGGCAGTGGTGTCATAACCACGTCTTCCTTGTCCGGAGTTATCAAGTTTATGAATTTTTTCATTTGTCCTCCACTTCCGCCTGTAACATGTACCGCGGCAATCCTGTGCCCGGTCAGCAGCCACGTCCGGCGGATCTTCGAAGGGTCATATGCGTTGGTATAAAAAATATCGTTTGGTTCCAGACATTCTATAGCCTGATTCATCATTTTCCGGTAGTCATCATTTGGTGTGTGATCGGAAATAAACTGTCTCATAATACTTGTTCCTTTTAACCATTTTTTAAATTAAGATTTCTTGATTTATTTAAGCATAAAAAAAGGCCGGCTGTTATACCACCTGCATCGTGTAAAATAATGTAAAATGCAGGTAATATGTGCCGGCTTATTTACTTTTTCTTTGTTTCCTCTTTTTAACATGCCAATCTCGCTTGCTCTATGCCGGCTTTTCTCCTTCTCCGGCATCCTTTTTCTCTATTTTCTCTTTTTGGCATGCCGATCTCGCTTGCTCTATGCCGGCTTTTCTCTTTCACCGGCATCCTTTTTCTCTATTTCCTCTTTTTGGCATGCCGATCTCGCTTGCTCTATGCCGGTTTTTCTCCTTCACCGGCATCCTTTTTCTCTATTTTCTCTTTTTAGCATGCCGATCTCGCTTGCTCTATGCCGGTTTTTCTCTTTCACCGGCATCCTTTTTCCTCATTTTTTCTTTTTAGCATGCCGATCTCGCTTGCTCTATGCCGGCTTTTCTCCTTCTCCGGCATCCTTTTTCCTCATTTTTTCTTTTTAGCATGCCGATCTCGCTTGATCTATGCCGGCTGTGCTCCTTCACCGGCATCCTTTTTCTCTATTTCCTCTTTTTGGCATGCCGATCTCGCTTGC